>Ga0180218_1000018_pt1:0-180000 | contig 474152 bp, 435 predicted proteins | sample eDN3rd37CKraftBY_FD_151334 | JGI IMG/M metagenome (GOLD analysis project Ga0180218, IMG submission 151334) | Enriched backyard soil microbial communities from Emeryville, California, USA - eDNA 3rd pass 37_C Kraft BY (version 2) (version 2) | ecosystem: Environmental > Terrestrial >... | reverse complement strand
AGCCAAGGCCGGCGAGATCCGTCATCACCACAAGCCGCGCGCTTGCGATGCCGTGATGGCCCGCCAGCGCCTGTGCGCCAGCCAGGCCGAGCCGCGCCGCCATGTCCAGCCCGCGCCCGTCGAACAGGATAAGATCGAGCGACACCGTCCGTGCGAGCCGTTCTGGCACGTCTTCGGGAGCAATCTGTCCGATGCATCGCAACCCTGCGCATTCGGCCCAGCTCGCGATCGTGGCTGTCTTCCCCTCCTCGCCGATGAGCAGCACCGTCGGCCGGGTGTCGGACTCCACATGAGCGAGGGGAGCGAAGAGCGTCGCGGCGTTTTCTTCCTTGCCGACCACATGTTGTCGTCCGGATATCTCGCTCGCCGCCCATTTATCCATGTTCAACACCGCCCCCCTGCCTGTACCGTGTTTGTTCCAGATATGCGCTTTTTTGCGCCATAATGAACCCCTTTTGATCGGATTTGGACGAAGGCCGCACAGGCGCCCCGGATCGCCGGAAAATTCCTCCATAATGGAGAGGTCAGGATTCATTATGCGGATGATGGCCCATCCGCCAGTGGACCCTTGCCGCCCGTTGACACCGTGCCTTGAACCGCTATGGCCCGTGAGACCGAAGAGCCGCCCCGGCGGCCGCATCTTGCCGGGGCCGTGAGCGAACGGGAGACGGGAAGTTGGTGGCAGTGCAGCCTGCCGCGATCGCTCGCCCTTCCGCGCCGAGCGGCCCGACACTGACAGTAAGGAGTTTGAGCTGATGACCGCGATCGGACAGGACACGCTTGGCACGCGGGATACGCTGCAAGTCGGGGGCAAGAGCTACGGCTATTATTCGTTAGCCAAGGTTGCGGCCAAGCTTGGCGACGTTTCGCGATTGCCCTTCTCGATGAAGGTGCTGCTGGAGAACATGCTGCGCTTCGAGGACGGAACCACCGTGACCGTTGATGACGTGCAGGCGATCATCGACTGGCAGAAGAACCCAACGGCATCCAACAACGAGATCCAGTATCGCCCCGCGCGCGTGCTGATGCAGGATTTCACCGGCGTGCCGTGCGTGGTCGACCTCGCCGCGATGCGCGACGCGATGAATGCGCTGGGCGCGGACGCCGCCAAGATCAACCCGCAGGTGCCGGTCCATCTCGTGATCGACCACTCGGTGATGGTCGACGAGTTCGGCACGCCCAAGGCGTTCGGCGATAACGTCGCGCTCGAGTATCAGCGTAACGCGGAGCGCTACGAGTTCCTCAAATGGGGCAGCAAAGCGCTCGATAATTTCAAGGTGGTGCCCCCCGGGACCGGCATCTGCCACCAGGTCAATCTGGAGCACATCGCGCAGGCGGTGTGGACCAGTGTTGCCGCCGACGGCGCGACCATCGCCTATCCCGATACATGCGTTGGCACGGACAGCCATACCACCATGGTCAACGGCCTGGGTGTGCTCGGCTGGGGTGTGGGCGGTATCGAGGCGGAAGCAGCCATGCTTGGCCAGCCGGTGTCCATGCTGATTCCCGAAGTAGTCGGTTTCAAGCTCACCGGCGCCCTGCCGGAAGGAATCACCGCCACCGATCTGGTGCTCACCTGCACGCAGATGTTGCGGGCCAAGGGCGTGGTTGGCCGTTTCGTCGAATATTTCGGCCCTGGCCTCGCCTCGCTCAGCCTCGCCGACCGCGCGACCATCGCCAACATGGCGCCGGAATATGGCGCGACTTGCGGTTTCTTCGGCATCGACGACAAGACGCTGGACTATCTGCGCCTGACCGGTCGCGACGAAGATCAGATCGCACTGGTCGAAGCCTATGCCAAGGCGCAGGGCATGTGGGCTGACCCCAATGCGGCGGATCCGATCTTCACCGACGTGATCCAACTCGACATGAGCACGGTGCAGCCGTCGCTGGCCGGCCCGCGACGCCCGCAGGACAAGATCGTCCTTTCGCAGGTCGATGAACTATTCAACGCCGATCTGGAAAAGGTTTACAAGAAGACCGCGACCCGGGTGCCGGTCAAGGGCGAGGCTCACGACATCGGCGACGGCGACGTGGTGATCGCCGCGATCACCAGCTGCACCAACACCTCCAACCCGAGCGTGCTGGTGGCGGCCGGCCTCGTCGCCAAGAAGGCGGTGGAGAAGGGGCTCAAGCCGCGCCCGTGGGTCAAGACCAGCCTGGCGCCGGGCTCTCAGGTCGTCACCGATTACCTCAAGAAGGCCGGGCTGACCCAGTATCTCGACGCGATCGGCTTCAACCTCGTCGGCTATGGCTGCACGACCTGCATCGGCAACAGCGGTCCGCTGGCCGAGCCGATCAGCAAGGCGATCAACGAGAACGATATCGTCGCGGCAGCGGTCCTGTCGGGCAACCGGAATTTCGAGGGGCGCATCTCGCCGGATGTGCGCGCCAATTTCCTCGCCTCGCCGCCGTTGGTGGTCGCTTATGCGCTGAAGGGCACCGTAACGACCGATTTCGTCAGCACGCCGATCGGCCAGGGTTCGGATGGCAGCGACGTCTATCTCAAGGACATCTGGCCGACCAACGACGAGGTGCGCTCGGTGATGGACGGCGCGATCAGCCGCGAGATGTTCCAGAGCCGCTACGCCAGCGTGTTCACCGGCGACGAACGCTGGCAGGCGATCGACGTGACCGGTTCCGCCACCTATGGCTGGCGCGCCGGCAGCACCTATGTTGCCAACCCGCCTTATTTCGAAGGCATGACGATGACCCCGGCGCCGGTCGAGGACATTATCGGCGCGAAGGCGCTGGCGGTGTTCGGCGATTCGATCACCACCGACCACATCTCTCCCGCCGGTTCGATCAAGGCGTCCAGCCCTGCCGGTCTCTGGTTGCAGGAGCGGCAGGTCGCGCCGGCCGACTTCAACAGCTATGGCTCGCGCCGCGGTAATCATGAAGTGATGATGCGGGGGACTTTCGCCAACATCCGTATCAAGAACCTGATGCTGGACGGCGTCGAGGGTGGCATGACCCGGTATAAGGGCGAGATCATGCCCATCTATGACGCTGCCATGAAGTATGCCGCCGACGGCACGCCACTGGTGGTCATCGCCGGCAAGGAATATGGCACCGGCTCCTCGCGCGACTGGGCGGCCAAGGGCACCAATCTGCTTGGCGTGCGCGCCGTGATCGCGGAAAGCTTTGAACGCATTCACCGTTCCAACCTCGTCGGCATGGGCGTGCTCCCATTGCAGTTCGTGGAAGGCACTAACCGCGAGACACTCGGTCTCACCGGGGATGAAACATTCACCATCCGCGAGGTCGGTGCCCTCAAGCCGCGCCAGACTGTGACGGTTGACGGCGTCCGTGCGGATGGTTCCACCTTTAGCTTCGAGGCCCTTAACCGCATCGATACCGCCAACGAGCTGGATTATTTCCTCAATGGCGGCATCCTCCATTACGTGTTGAGGAAGCTCGCAGCCTGACGCTGGATGGGGCCGCGGCGATCCGGCCGTGCGAACAACGGGCATAAAAAGATGGGCTCCGGCGCAAGCTGGAGCCCATCTTTTTTGATCGAAACTGTGCCTCTGTGCAGGCCAGGGGGGCTTACAGGATGGGCCGGAACCCCTGTGGAACACTTATCCCTTTGGCTTGCGGAAGCGGAGTGTCATGCGGTCGCTCTCGCCAACCGCCAGATATTTGTCGCGATCGACATCGCCGTTGCGAAGGTTCGGCGGGAGGGTCCACACGCCCTTTTCCCAATCGGCGGTGTCCCTGGGGTTGGCGTTCACCTCCGAACTATCCTCGAACACGAAGCCGGCCGCCTCGGCGAGTCGGCGCACAGTCGAGACTTTGAGATAACCGCTCGTTTTCTCCAGCGCGCTGTCTCGCTCCTCGGGCAGGCGATGATCAACGATGCCGAGCGTGCCGCCGGGCTTGAGGAGGTCGAAGAATATCTTGAAGCTCGCCGCCTCATTGTCGCGCATCACCATGTTGTGGATGTTGCGGAAGGTGACCAGCGTGTCGACGCTACCCGGTGCAATGCCGGTTTCCGGCCATGGCACCAGCCGGACCTTGCCGTAAGCCGCCGGATTACCCTCCAGCTTAGCCTTGAGCCCATCGAACGCGGCGCCGGGCGACTGGACCGCATAAAAGGTGCCTTTGTCCCTTAGCAGCGGTGCGAGGATCTCCGTATACCAACCGCCAGCGGGCATATATTCGACGACCGTCTGATCCGATCGGACACCGAAGAAGCTCAGCGTCTCAGCAGGATGGCGATATTGATCGCGGGCGATGTTGGCGGCTGTGCGGTTCGGCGCGGTGACCGCGGCAGCGATCTCGGTGTTGATCGGGACGGAGGCCGTCTGGGCTTGGGCCGGGGCGACTGCGAGAGCCCCCGTTGCCAGCAGTGCGGCGGCGAGAAGGTGTCGGGGGCGCAGGGGGGGCATGGGGCTTGCTCTCCTAGGGTGGCAATGTTTTGTGTCGGGAGCATGTCGCAATGCCGGCTGCAGCGCAAGCCAATGTAAAGGAGAGGGAAAGTTGGACTGATGTTACGATCGGGCCTCGACGTGGACGGGTTCCCAGCCGGGCCGCGCCAGTGCGGTCAGCGTGAACGACCGGACGGACGCGAACTCCCTGCTCATCCGTCCGGTTTCATCGGTCAGAAGACGCGGTCGAAGGCACTTTCCAAGCGGGCGAGGCTCGCGGGAACATCGGTCAGCTTGTCGAGCCCGAACAGGCCGAGGCGGAAGCTGCGATAGTCCGGGCCTTCGTCGACCATGAGCGGCACACCCGATGCGATCTGAAGGCCGATAGCGCCGAACTTCTTGCCGCTCTGCACATCGGGGTCGTTAGTGAAGGAGACGACCACACCCGGCGCACCAAAGCCGTCCGCGGCAACCGAGGGCACGCCGCGAGCAGCGAGCATCTTGCGAACCGCGTCGCCCTGTTCCCACTGCGCATCGCGCAGCTTATCGAAACCAATGGCCTTGGTTTCCAGCATCGCATCGCGAAAGGCTCGCAGCGCGTCGGTCGGCATGGTGGCGTGATAGGCATGGCCACCGTTCAGATAGGCCTCCATGATCGCCAGCCATTTTCCGAGATCGATGGCGAAGCTGGTCGATTTGGTGGTCCGGCAACGCTCCAGGGCTGTCTCGCGCATCATCACGAGCCCGGCCGAGGGCGCAGCCGACCAGCCCTTCTGCGGGGCCGAGATCAGGATGTCGACGCCGCAGGCGGCCATGTCCACCCAGGCACAGCCTGAGGCGATGCAGTCCAGAACGAACAGGCCGCCCACGTCATGGATGGCGTCCGCCACGGCACGGAGATAGGCGTCCGGCAGGATCATGCCCGAGGCGGTCTCGACATGCGGCGCAAACAGGACGGCTGGGCGCTCGGCTTTGATGCGAGCGACCACCTCCTCGACCGGGGCGGGCGCGAAGGGCGCCTGGGGCCCATCACCCTGCCGCCGCGCCTTCATTACGATCTCTTCGGACGGAATTGAGCCGGCCTCGAAGATCTGGGTCCAGCGGTAGGAGAAGAAGCCGTTGCGGATCACCATCACCTTGGCGCCCGTGGCGAACTGCCGCGCAACCGCCTCCATGGCGTAAGTTCCGCCGCCGGGGATCACGACCGCGCGCTCTGCGTTATAGACCTCGCACAGCGTCGCATGGATGTCGTGCATCACGCCCTGGAAGGCCTGGCTCATATGGTTGAGCGAACGGTCGGTGAAGACGACAGAAAATTCGAGCAGACCGTCGGGATCAATATCGGAACGCAAGCCAGCCATTTTGTTCTCCTTAGCTGCGGGCCTGATTTCACGAACCCGCTTCATAGTCAAATGCCCGGCGGGCCGGCGCTCTTGTCATGAGCGGGAGAACAGGCTGCACGCGATCAGAGGGGCGTGATGTCGTACCCCGTCAGCATGGCTTCGCAGCCCAGCGCCGCAGCGTCGTCGCTCTCGGACAGGGCGGCAATCGTTATCCAGCCCTGCTCGCGCAACGCGGCGGCCCGTTCCGTATCGTGGCCCAGCGGCAGGAACAGGCGCTGGCCCGTCTCTTCCCCAAAGCCGGCGTCAATCAGCGGATCGGGATAGAGCGAGAAGCCCATCGCTGGCTCGCTGGCGCCGTCGCCATGCGCCACCGTGTAGCTGCCACCGCGGCCGATCTCGCCGATGAACCCTTCCGCGAAAATCGAGAAGCCAAACCAGCTCTGATATTCGAAACCATGCCGCTCGGTTGGATCGAGGGTAAGGGTGATGTCCCAACCGATCGGCTTGGCGATGGCCCGCAGTCCCGCGATCCGCTGGGTCAGCGCACCCTGGGCGGGGCCCTGGTCGATCGCTTCGAGGCGAGCCATCGCCGGATGGAATGGCCCCGTCGCTTCGATCAATGCCTGATAGGGCGCAGCGTCCGCGCCCATGGCGGCGATGGCACCGGCGTCCTTGGCATCCAGGCGGGCTCGCAGTGCCTCGACATCCTGACGGGCGACCGGCATAGGCCCCGCTGCGAGGGCCGACACCAGATCGGGCAGGGTGAAGTCGATGGTGATGCCCTTAACGCCTGCGCGTTGCAGGGCCTCGATCGCGACGTTGACGATCTCGACGGCGGCGGCAACGCTGTCCGATCCGATGATCTCCGCGCCGACCTGCATGCGCTCGCGCTCTGGCCGGAGCTGGTCCGTGCGCAGCTTGAGTACCGGGCCACCGTAGCAGAGGCGAAGCGGGCGCGTGGCGGAGACAAGACGTGTCGCCGCGATGCGGCCGACCTGAGCGGTCATGTCGGGGCGGATCGCCAAAGTACGCTGCGATGCGGGATCGACCGCGCGGCAGAGATCCTCGGCCTTGGCGGACTGGAGGCGGGCGACCAGCGTTTCCTCGAACTCCGCGAGGGCCGGCATGACGCGCCGATAGCCATGGCAGGCGACGGTATCGAGAACCTCGCGCACCAGGCGAGCGGATGCCTCGGCCTGCGGAGGAAGCCGGTCGGCGAGACCTTCGGGGAGTAATCCGGGGGCAATCGTCTCTGTCATGCGCCGGGCTTTAGCGGATTCCGCCGCGCTGGGGAGGGAAAATTCGCATGACATGTGTGTGAGCCGCCGGTTGGTTTGCGGCTCACTCGAAATGCCCCTCCCGCTGTTAAGGGCGGGAGGGGCGATCCATCAGGAAAATTCGAGCGCGCGAACCATGCGCACGCCGGGTGCTTTTTCGATCTTCTGCACCAGTGTCTCGGGCACCCGCTCGTCGACGGAGAGGAGCAGGACGGCCTCGCCGCCCGCCTCACGGCGGCCGAGATGGAAGGTGCCGATATTGATCCCCGCCTCACCGAGCGTGGTGCCGACGGCGCCAATGAAGCCGGGCTGGTCGGTGTTGACGATGTAAAGCATGTGCCCGTCGAGATCGGCTTCGATTTTGATGCCGAAAATCTCGACGAGGCGCGGGTTGGCGTTGCCGAACAGCGTGCCAGCGATCGAGCGGGTGCCCTGGCTGGTCTGCGCCGAGACACGCACCAGCGTGTGATAATCGGCCTCGCGGTCATGCCGCACCTCGCGCACGTCCAGCCCGCGCTCGCGGGCGAGGAACGGCGCGTTGACCATGTTCACCGTATCCGAATAGCGCTTCATCAGGCCGGCGAGCACCGCGCCGGTGATCGGCTTGATGTTCAGCTCGGCGGCGGCACCCTCCACCTCGATCGAAATGTCGGTGAGGTTGTCGTGTGCGAGCTGACCAATCATGCTACCGAGCTTCTCGGCCAGCGCCATATAGGGCTTGAGCTTCGGGGCTTCCTCGGCAGACAGACTGGGCATGTTGAGAGCGTTGGTGACGCCGCCGGTCAGCAGATAATCGCTGAGTTGTTCGGCCACCTGCAATGCCACATTGACCTGCGCTTCGCTGGTCGACGCGCCCAGATGCGGCGTCGAGATGAAGTTGGGCGTCCCGAACAGCGGATTGTCCTTGGCCGGCTCGACCGCGAACACGTCCAGCGCGGCACCGGCGATGTGGCCGCTCTCAAGCCCTTCCTTGAGCGCTGCCTCGTCGATCAGGCCTCCGCGCGCGCAATTGATGATCCGCACGCCCTTCTTGGTCTTGGCAAGATTTTCGGCCGAGAGGATGTTGCGGGTCTGCTCGGTCAACGGCGTGTGCAGCGTGATGAAGTCCGCCTTGGCGAGCAGTGTGTCGAGGTCCGCCTTTTCCACGCCCAGTTCGATGGCGCGCTCGGGCGTCAGGAAGGGGTCATAAGCGACCACCTTCATCCGGAGGCCGAGGGCGCGGCTGGCAACGATCGAGCCGATATTGCCGGCGCCGATGAGGCCCAGTGTCTTGCCCGTCACCTCGACGCCCATGAAGCGGTTCTTCTCCCACTTGCCGGCCTGGGTGGAGGCATCGGCCTCCGGCAGCTGGCGAGCGAGTGCGAACATGAGGGCAATGGCGTGCTCGGCCGTGGTGATCGAGTTGCCGAACGGGGTGTTCATCACCACCACGCCCTTGGCGCTGGCATAGGGGATGTCGACATTGTCGACGCCAATGCCGGCGCGGCCGATCACCTTCAAATTGGTGGCGGCGTCCAGAATCTCCTTCGTCACCTTGGTCGAGGAGCGGATGGCGAGGCCGTCATACTGGCCGATGATTTCCTTGAGCTCTTCCGGCGTCTTGCCGGTGATAACGTCGACCTCGACGCCGCGATCCCGGAAGATCTGCGCGGCCTGCGGGTCCATCTTGTCGGAAATAAGTACTTTAACCATGGGGTCAGTCCTTTGAATATGGCGGGGCGCTTCCCGCGCGGATGGCGGGCCGGGGCAGGATCATGCGATGAAGCCCCGGCCGCCCGCTGGTGCGGGAGCGCCGGAATGGTCTCAGGCGGTTGCGAGCGCGGCCTTGGTTTCGGCATAGGCCCAGTCGAGCCAGGGGCCGAGCGCCTCGATATCGGCGGTGTCCACCGTGGCGCCGCACCAGATGCGCAGGCCCGGGGGCGCGTCGCGATAGCCGGCGACGTCATAGGCGGCGTCCTCGGCTTCGAGCAGCGATGCCATCTTCTTGATGAAGGCGGCGTCGGCGCCTTCGACCGTGAGGCAGACGCTGGTGATCGACCGGTTGGCGGACTCGGCCGCGAGATGGCCGAGCCACGGGCGGGCCGCGACGATGGCATCGATCGCATCGGCATTGGCTTGCGCACGGGCGATCAGCCCCTTGGCGCCGCCCACGGTCTTGGCCCATTCCAGCGCGAAAATCGCGTCCTCGACGGCGAGCATCGAGGGCGTGTTGATCGTCTCGCCCTTGAAAATACCTGCATTGAGCTTGCCGCCCTTGGTGAGGCGGAAGACCTTGGGCAAGGGCCAGGCCGGCGTGTAGCTTTCCAGCCGCTCGACGGCACGGGGGCCGAGGATCAGCACGCCATGGGCGCCTTCGCCGCCCAGAACCTTCTGCCAGGAGAAGGTAGCGACGTCGATCTTGTCCCACGGGATGTCGTAGGCGAACACCGCGCTGGTGGCATCGGCGAAGCACAGGCCCTCGCGGTCGGCGGCGATCCAGTCGCCATCGGGCACGCGCACGCCGGAGGTGGTGCCGTTCCAGGTGAACAGCACATCGTTCGACCAATCGACCTGCTCGAGATCGGGAAGGTGGCCGTAATCGGCGCGCAGGATCGTGGGGTCCAGCTTGAGCTGCTTGGCGATATCGGTGACCCAACCTTCACCGAAGCTTTCCCAGGCCAGCGCCGTCACGGGACGAGCGCCGAGCATCGTCCACATCGCCATCTCGAACGCGCCGGTATCAGAACCGGGAACGATGCCGATGTGGTGCGTCTCGGGCAGGCCCAGCAACTCGCGCATCAGGTCGATGCAATATGCAAGCCGTGTCTTGCCGAGCTTCGAGCGGTGAGAGCGTCCGAGGACCTGTGTGGCCAGCTTTTCGGGAGAGTAGCCCGGCGGCTTCGCGCAGGGACCGGACGAGAAATAGGGGCGCGCGGGCTTGACGCCCGGCTTGGTAACCTCAGTCATGTATTGCGTCTCCTTGCAGAGAGCACGCGCGGCGTTGGGACCGCGTGGCCCGTCGGCGGCCCTAGTCGGCCGGGCGATAAAGTCAAGCGAAGTTCGTGGGCGTTCCGGAGCCGGCCGGAGAGCAGCTTGCAAGGCGGCCTTAAAAACAAGCCGTTTTGTGGCACCGACCCGCCCTCCATTTCCTTGGGAAACGGGGATTGCATGGGGGCCGCGCGCCATGGCGGATTTTCATGCCATCGTGAGAGCGACGCACCCGGTCGCGACGCCCCGACCCTCGTTTACTATTTGTTAACCATCGGAAACCCATATCGGAGCGGATGGTGGGGCAGAGATTATCTGCGCTTTTCGGGCGATTAGCGGCGATGCTGGCGTTAGCGGCGCTTGCCGCTTGCGTCGACCACAGCGTCGTTCACAAACGACCCATGGCTTCGGCGAGTCGGCCGACCCAGCTTCCAGACAATCCGTCATTTCGGCAGTGCACCGCCCGGCTCGATGCCGCGCAGGTACGTTACACGCCGCTCCCTAACCAGAACCACGGCGGCGGCTGCGCTGTCATCGATGCCGTCAAGCTCATGGATATCGGTACGCCGACCGCCAATCTGGGGGCCATGACCTGCCCGCTCGCGGCGACCTTTGCGGCCTGGGCGCGCTATGCAGTCCGGCCGGCTGCACGGCTCTACCTTGGTAGCGAGGTGGTCCGCATCGAGACGTTCGGCACATATGCCTGCCGCGACGTGCGCGGCACCGGGGGCACCATTGCGGGCAAGCGGAGCGAGCATGCTCACGCCAATGCCGTCGATATTGCGGCCTTCGTGCTCGCCGACGGGCGGCGGGTCAGCGTGCTTGCGGATTGGCATGCGGGTGGCCCACCCGCGCAATTCCTCAGGGTGATCCATCAGAGCGCCTGCAAGCGGTTTCCGACCGTGCTCAGCCCGGATTACAACGCCGCGCACCGTGACCATTTCCATTTCGATATGGGCGGTAAGGGGGGCTTTTGCCGCTGAGCGGATGGCCGGTTTCATTCCCGGGAGAAATCGTCTAGCGGCGGGTGTATGACCGATCATGCCCATGTCGACGAGCGCAAGTTTCGCCCTGCCGTCGAGGAAGCTGTCGATGCACAGCGCAAGACTTCTTCTCCGCAAACCGAAAGCGCGGCCTATCGGCTGGCCTTTCAGGATACTGAGTTCCTGCTGCGCGAGGATTTGCGGCCGGTGCGTTTTCAGCTCGAGTTACTAAAGCCCGACCTGCTGCTCTCCGAAGCCAATATCGCTTCCACCTTTGTCTTCTACGGGTCTGCCCGCATTCCTGAGCCGCAGGCGGCCCAGGCCTTGCTGGAAGCTGCGCGGACCGATGCCGAGCGCACCGTGGCGGAGCGGCTGGTTGCCAAGTCAAAATATTATGACGAGGCGCGCAAGCTCGCGCGCATTGCCGCGCAGTTCCCGCCCAATGCCGAAGGTTGCCATCATTTCGTCGTCTGTTCGGGCGGTGGTCCATCGATCATGGAGGCGGCGAATCGCGGTGCGGCGGATGTCGGTGCGCAAACGATCGGGCTCAACATCGTGCTGCCACACGAGCAATGCCCCAATCCTTATGTGACGCCGGAGCTGAGCTTCCAGTTCCATTATTTTGCGCTGCGCAAGATGCACTTCACCATGCGCGCCCGCGCGCTGGCGGTGTTCCCCGGCGGGTTCGGCACGTTCGACGAGTTTTTTGAAGTGCTGACACTGGTTCAGACCGGCAAGATGAAGCCCATTCCCATTCTCGTCTTCGGTCGGGATTTCTGGACCCGCGTCGTCAATTTCGATGCGCTGGCAGAAGAAGGCGTCATCAGCCCGCATGATGTCGATCTCATCCACTGGGTCGAGACAGCGGACGAGGCCTGGGCGGCCGTCGAGCACTTCTATGCCGATAGCGGGCCGCTCGGCTGCTGAACGGCTTTCGAAGCGCGAGAATAAGCGAAGACGAAAAAGAGGCGGGTGCGATGAAAGCACCCGCCTCTTTTCGTAGTCATTCCGCAGAGCGCATCGAGCGGCGCGAGGCTGCTTACTTGGCGGCGGGTTCCGCCGCGTTCTCCGCCGGGGCTGCTGCGTTGCCCGCATCCCCCGGGGCGGCCGCATTCGCGGCTTCGTCCGCCGCTGGCGCCGCATCGGCAGCCGGCAGCGGCAGGTTGGAACCCTGCGCGTTCAAATAGGCGATGATGTTGGCGCGATCCTCAGGCTTGCTGAGGCCGGCGAAGCTCATCTTGGTGCCGTTGGCGAAGCTGCGCGGGCTGGCAAGCCAATGATCCATTTGCTCGAAGGTCCAGGTTCCCCCCACCTTCTTGAGCGCATCGGAGAAGGGGAAGCCGCCCTTGCCGACAGCAATTTCTTCACCCATCGTGCCATAGAGATTGGGCCCGATACCATTGGCGCCGCCCTGGTTGATCGTGTGGCACGCGACGCACTTGGCGAACACTTTCTCACCTGCCGCGACGTCCGCGCTGGCAAGCAGGGTCGCGAGGCTGGGGCCGCCGGCGGCACCGCCTGCACCCTCGGCCTCAACGCCCGCAATCTCGTAGCCCATCGGTTCCGGCCGTTCGGAATGAAAGATCTTGCTGCTGATGATACCACCGCCCAGCGCGATGATGCCGGCAAACAGTGCCCAGCCCGCAGCGGTGTTGAAACGATCGCTCATGCGCCCTTTATCTCCGGCCGATACCCCTTGTTGGCGCTCCCTTAATGGCTGCGCCGCCTGCGTGCAAGCCATGCGTGTGCGCCTTGCGCGCGGGCGACGGACGCCGTAAGCGCAGCGACCGATGGACAATTATCCCCTTCCCGCGCAGCGCCTCGTGGCGGACATGATGGAGGCCGCGGCGCAAGCGCCTGAACTGGCCATCTCTTTCCAGGGCGCGCCGGGCGCCAACTCTCATCTCGCTGTGCTGGATTATGCGGCCGATGGGCGTCCGCTGCCCTGTTTCAGCTTCGAGGATGCGCTGGACGCGGTGCGCGAAGGGCGTGCCGATCGGGCCATGATCCCGATCGAGAATTCGCTGCACGGGCGCGTGGCAGACATGCATTTCCTGCTGCCCGAATCCGGCCTCGTGATCATCGACGAATATTTTCTGCCGATCCGCTACGCACTGATGAGCATCGACGATGCGCCGCTGGTGAGCGCGCTCAGCCATGTGCAGGCGCTGGGGCAGTGCCGCCATTATCTGCGCGCGCGCGGTATCCGCCCGATCGTCTATGACGACACTGCCGGCGCCGCCGCGCTTGTGGCCGAGGCAGGTGAGTCGGGCGCTGCCGCCATCGCGCCGCCGCTGGCCGCCGAGCTTTACGGCCTCAAGGTGCATGACCGGAATATCGAGGACAGCACCGATAACATGACCCGCTTCGTCGTGCTGGCACGCGAATCGCGGGAGCCGCCGCGCGATGGCCCGGTGATGACGACCTTTCTCTTCGAGGTGAAGAACGTGCCGGCGGCTCTCTACAAGGCGCTGGGTGGCTTCGCGACCAATGGCGTCAACATGACCAAGCTGGAGAGCTACCAGCGCGGCGCCAGCTTCTCTGCGACGGAATTCTATGCCGACATCGAAGGCATGCCGGGCGACGCCGCTGTCGACCGGGCGCTGGAGGAACTCGCGTTCCACAGCAAATGGGTCCGCCTGCTGGGGAGTTACCCGCAAGCGCGATCGCGGTCGATATAGACACTTTTAGCGACGATTCAGCGTTTTCGGCTCGGCTCGACGAGCCCACGAGCCTGCCTAAAAAATAGGCAGATCCTACACACTGCTCATAAATTGTGCGGCGCGGCATAAGTCTCCGCCCCGCTGTGGCGCGCCAAACCGCGCTTTTTGGGTTTGGCACGGGCCTTGCGTGGTGATCGCCGCACACCAGGCAAGGAGGCCACATGAAACTCATCATGGCAATTATCAAGCCGTTCAAGCTGGACGATGTGCGCGATGCACTCGCCGGCGTCGGCATCGCTGGCATGACGGTGAGCGAGGTGAAGGGGTTTGGCCGACAGAAGGGCCAGACCGAAATCTATCGTGGCGCGGAATACACCACCAACATGGTCCCGAAGGTCAAGGTGGAGGTGGTGTGCGACGATGCACTCGCCACCCGCGTGGTCGAAGCCATCCAGCAAGCCGCCAACAGCGGCGCCATCGGCGATGGCAAGATCTTCGTCCTCGACGTCGCCCACGCCGTGCGGATCCGCACCGGCGAGACCGGCGAAACCGCGCTGTAAAACGAAAGGGGGAAAAGATGATTCTCGCAAGACCAATAACCCGTGCAGCGGCGGCGATCGGCCTCTCGCTGTTCGCTGCACTGCCCGCCTGGGCGCAGGACGCCGCGGCGCACATGGCCGCCCCGCCTGCCCCGGTGCCGAACCCGGGCAACAATGCCTGGATGATGACGGCGACCGTCCTTGTTTTGCTGATGATCCTGCCCGGCCTCGCGCTGTTCTACGGCGGCCTGACCCGCGCGAAGAACATGCTGGCCACCATGACGCAAATCGGCGCCGTGGCGGCGCTCGCCATGCTCATCTGGGTCACTTACGGTTATGGCCTCGCCTTCGGGCCGGAAGGCAACGCCTTCATCAGCTGGGGCAAATTCTTCCTCAGTGGCATCACACCTGAGTCGACGGCGGCGACCTTCACCAACGAAGTGATCTCCGAATATGTCTTCGTCAGCTTCCAGATGACCTTCGCGGCGATCACCATCGCGCTGGTCCTGGGCGGCGTGGTGGAGCGCATGAAATTCTCGGCGGTGCTGGTGTTTGCTACCGTGTGGCTCACCATCGTCTATTTCCCGATCGCCCACATGGTCTGGGAAGGGCGCGGCCTGTTCTTCACCATGGGTGCACTGGATTTCGCCGGCGGCACGGTCGTCCACATCAATGCCGGCATCTCGGCGCTGGTCGCCGCGATCATGCTCGGCAAGCGCAAGGGTTATCCCAATGAGCCGATGCCTCCGCACAGCCTGACGCTGACCATGGTCGGCACCGGCCTGCTGTGGGTTGGCTGGTTCGGCTTCAACGCCGGCTCGGCGCTGGAAGCCAACGGATCGGCGGCACTGGCGATGATCAACACCCTCGTCGCGACGGCCGCGGCAGGCCTCGCCTGGATGGCGACCGAGCGCGTGGTGGGTCACAAGGCCTCGGCGCTGGGCTTCTGCTCGGGCATCATCGCCGGCCTTGTCGCGATCACCCCGGCGGCGGGCAACAGCGGTCCGTTCGGCGCGATCGTGCTCGGCGCCGTGTCCTCCGTCGTCTGCTTCCTGTTCGTTGCGAGGGTGAAGCCGGCGCTGGGCTATGACGACTCGCTCGACGCCTTCGGCATCCATGGTGTCGGCGGGATCGTCGGCGCCGTCGGCACCGCCATCGTCTATGCGCCCTCGCTCGGCGGCCCCGGCGGCGCGGATTATGCGATCGGCGGGCAGATGGTGACGCAGGTTTCGGCGGTGGCGGCGACGATCGTCATCTCCGCCATCGGCACCGCGATCGCCATCACCATCGCCAAAGCGCTCACCGGCCTGCGCGTCACGCCCGATGTCGAGCTGGAAGGTCTCGACCTCGGCGAGCATGGCGAGCGCGCCTACAACTGACCGAATTTGGGTGAGAGGCAGCCGCGGACGCTGCCTCGCCCTCCCGATGTTCCTCCTGCGAACGACCTGGGCCGGCGCTTATGCCGGCCCATTTTTTGTGCGGTCATGCCCGGCGCGAGCGGTCCCTTTGCAGCCAACGCCCGACCGTCGTCCCGTGCCGTCCGTCCCATCCCCTGGGTAACGGGGAGCGCATAGGCAGCGAGGGCGGTCCAGCGGACGGTCGCAAAGCCCTTCCCTGAGGGCGCAGGGGCGACAATCGGAAGCGCAACGTCGCCCGACGAAGGGGCGCGGTTTCGCCTCAGTCAGCGTCGATCATGAACAGCGTGTTGTCGCGATATTTGGGGTCCATGCGATTGAACAGCGGATGGATATCGAACCCCTGGTCCAGCACCTTGAGAGCCGTGAGACCGGCAAGATTGTAGCTGCCGACCTTGGGTTCGCGCGGCTCCGCGCCATCGCGGCTGATGGTGATCGCGTCGATGAAATAGCTGTCGTTGCGCTTGTAGAGCACGTGCGGCGCGAGCACGAGCGCGAGCTTGTTATACTGCGCCTCCAGGCAGCGCCGCAGCGCGATCGCCTCTAATATGCTGCTGTTATCCATGGCGCGGCATTGGCCGCTTTGCGACGCGATTTCAAGGGGTGCGTAAGACGCCGTGCGCCGCTCGCCGCAAAGCTCTGCCTTGGCCGACCATAGCATTTATCAGTGGGGTGACGCGGCGCGGCATGGCAGCTAGGCTCCGCACAGGCGCCCGCGCACAGGCGCTGAGCGTGAAAACGGGGTTGGGCGCGAAGAAACGGAATGGATCTGGTTCACGGCTTATCCGGGCTGCTGGTCGGCACGCTGGTGGGAATGACGGGTGTCGGCGGCGGCTCGCTGATGGCGCCGATCCTCATCCTGTTGCTGGGGGTCTCCCCGGCGACCGCCGTCGGCACCGATCTGTGGTTCGCCGCGTCGACCAAGATCGTCGGCGCCGTCGTTCACCAGAGCGTGGGCGAGCCGGATTGGACGGTCGTGAAGCGGCTGGCGCTGGGCAGCATCCCGGCCAGCATCCTCACCAGCCTGTTGCTCTCCCAGATCGCATCGGGCCAGATCAAGCAGGGGCTGATCATCACCGCGCTCGGCGCGATCCTGCTGGTGACGGCAGGCGCGATGTTCGCCTGGAGCAAGGTGCAGAAAGCGGTGCTCAGCCTCAAACCGGCGCACGCCGCCGCCTGCAGACGGCACCAGCCGGCCGCGACGGTTGTCGCCGGCGTGGTGCTCGGCATGATGGTCACGCTCACCTCGATCGGCGCAGGAGCCCTCGGCGCCGTGATGCTGATGGCCTTCTACCCGCTGCGGATGAGCGGCAGCCGGCTGGTCGGCACCGACATCGTCCACGCCGTCCCACTGACCATCGTGGCGGGGATGGGGCATTTCATGATGGGCAACGTGGATTTTCCGCTGCTCGGCTCGCTGCTGATCGGCTCGATTCCCGGCATCATCATCGGTTCGCTGATCGCGACGCGCATGCCGCCCACCCTGCTGCGCATCATCCTCGCCGTGGTGCTGGGCGCGACCGGCTTCAAGATGTTCTTCGGCTAGGGAGGCGACCCGGCAGAGTGGGCCCCTGCCTGCGCGGGATCATTTGAGTCGCCTTATCGCGCGCGCGCTGCCTCACGCGTGGGCAGCCAGACCGACAGGATGAGCAGCCATGCCGCGCCCTCGGCCCAACCGCCGACCACGTCGGTCGGCCAGTGCACGCCGAGCCAGACGCGGCTGGCGCCGGTTGCCACGATCAGCCCTCCACAGACCAGCCCCAGCGCGGGGGAGCGGCTGAGCAGCGCGAGCGCGCCGTAAAGCGTCATGGCGCCGGCGGCGTGGCCGCTCGGGAAGCTGGTGCTGCTGACCGTGACGAGGTGATCGACCATCGCCGGACGCGGGGCGAGGAACAGCAGCTTCACGAGCGGATTGATGAGCGCCATGCCGGTGGTGGCGACCAGCAGCCAGAGCATGGCGGCGGGCCGACTCGCATAGGCCAGCACCAGGGCGGCGAGGCAGGCGATGCCGATGCGGGCGCCGCCTTCGCCCGCCCGGTCGAGCAGGCGGGCGATGGCGGTGACATAGTCCGCGATGGGCCACCAGCGCAGATGCGCGACGATCTTCATCGCCAGCCGGTCGACGGGCGCGAGCAGGCCGAGCGGCTGGACGAGGCCGATGGCGGCGACGCACGCCAGCAGAAGCAGCGCCAGCAGCAGCCGGCGGCGGACAGACAGGCGCGTGAGCGCGCCCGTCCAGTCCCGATCAGAAGTGGAGCGCGCGCCCATAAGCGGAGAGGACGCTCTCGTGCATCATCTCCGAGAGGGTGGGATGCGGGAACACAGTCTGCATGAAATCCTGCTCGACCAGCTCGGCGGTCTTGCCGACGGTGTAGCCCTGGATCAGCTCGGTCACTTCCGCGCCGACCATGTGCGCGCCCAGCAACTCGCCGGTCTTGGCATCGAACACCGTCTTGATGAAGCCTTCCGCCTCGCCGAGCGCGATGGCCTTGCCATTGCCGATGAACGGGAAGCTGCCGACCTTGACCTGATAGCCCGCCTCCTTGGCCTTGGCCTCGGTGAGGCCGACCGAGGCGACCTGCGGGTGGCAGTAGGTGCAGCCGGGGATGTTGCGCGGGTCCATGGCATGCGGGTGCACATCCTTGTTGCCGAGCGCCTGCGCGATCGCCTCGGCGGCGATGACGCCCTCATGGCTGGCCTTGTGCGCGAGCCATGGCGGCGCGGTGACGTCGCCAATCGCCCACAGGCCGGGGACATTGGTGCGGCACAGGCCGTCGGTCTTGATGTGGCCGCGCTCGGTGGTGACGCCGAGCGTCTCCAGCCCGATATTCTCGGTGTTGGGTACGATGCCGATGGCGACGATGCAGTGGCTATACTCGCCGGTGACGCTCTTGCCGTCCTTGCCCTTGACGGTGGCGGTGACGCCCTTGTCGGTGGCCTTGAGGCTCTCCAGCGCGGCGCCGGTGTGGATGGTCATGCCCTGCTTGACGAGCGCTTTCTCCAGGAAAGCGGAGACGTCCGCATCCTCGACCGGCACGATGCGGTCCATCATCTCGACCACGGTAACCTCCGCGCCCATGTCGCGGTAGAAGCTGGCGAACTCGATGCCGATCGCGCCCGAGCCGATGACGAGCAGCTTGGTCGGCATCTCCGGCGGGGTCATCGCGTGGCGATAGGTCCAGATGCGCTTGCCATCCGCCGGGGCGAACGGCAGGTCGCGGGCGCGGGCGCCGGTGGCGACGATGATGTGCTTGGCGGTCAGCGTGCTCGCCTTGCCGTCCTTGTCGGTGACCTGGAGGCTGTTCGCGCCGGTCAGCGTGCCGGTGCCGAAATGCACGGCGATCTTGTTCTTCTTCATGAGATGCGTGACGCCGGCGTTCAACTGCTTGGCGACGCCGCGCGAGCGCTGCACGACCGCATTGAGATCGGCGGTGATCTTCTCCGCTGCGAGGCCATAATCCTTGGCGTGCTGCATGTAATGGAAGATCTCGGCCGAGCGCAGCAGCGCCTTGGTCGGGATGCAGCCCCAGTTGAGGCAGATGCCACCGAGCAACTCGCGCTCGACGATCGCCACCTTGAGGCCGAGCTGCGCGCCGCGAATCGCCGCGACATAGCCGCCGGGCCCAGAACCGAGAACGATGAGGTCGTAACTGTCAGACACGTATTGGCTCCCCAGAACTGCAAGCCGGGTGCGCGCGCCCGACGAGGATGGTGATGGAATAATTCATGAACCGCTCTCCAGAGGCGGCGCCTTGCGCGGCCGGCCGGCGCCGTCGACCGCGACGAAGACGAAGCGCGCCTGCGTGACCTTGCTGGTCTGCGTGGCGTGACGGTCGCGGCGCCAGGCCTCCACGTCGATGGACATGGAGGTGGTGCCCACCGCGACCAAAGTGGCGAACACCGAGACCTCATCGCCCACCGAGACAGGGCGCAGGAACTGCATGCCCTCGACGGCGATGGTGACAGCGCGGCCAGCGCTGTGACGGGCGGCAACCAGCCCGGCGGCCATGTCCATCTGGCTCATCAGCCAGCCGCCGAAAATGTCGCCATAGCTGTTGGCGTCGGCCGGCATGGTGGTGACGCGAATCGTCGGCGCGCCGATGGGATAGGGCGAGTCGTCAGCCATGGCGGGTTTCGCCCCGGCGCTGTTCATCCAGCGACCATGCGGAGAACCAGACCCACAGCAGGCCGTAGCAGGCTCCCGACACCGCGCCAGAGGCCGCCAGCGCACCGCCGCCCGCGCCGAACAGCAGGGTAGCGGTGGCCAGCCCGAGCAGCGCGCCGACGACCATGCCGACGAGCGCGGACAGGCCACGCCGATCCCTGATGAAAGGGCCCAGGCGCCATGTCGCGAACGGACCGGCCAGCAGCAGCACCGCGAGGCCGATGGGAAAGGTGAACAGGAAGCCGATGAGCGCAAAGGGGAGAAGCACCGTGCTCCACCCCATCGCCCCCTGCGAGGCCGGCCCGACCAGCGCCGCGCCGGCGACGAACAGGGCGGGCCCCGCGAGGCTCGCCAGAAACGCCGTCAGGCACGCCAGGCCGAACAGGGTCCTGAATGAAGGCGGATTCGGTGCAGCGGCACCGGGCATGTTAGGCGACCAGGCCCAGCGGTGCCTCGACCAGCTCCTTGAACACCTTCATCAACTCGGCGCCATCCGCCCCGTCGATGGCGCGGTGGTCGAAGCTGCCGGTCGCGGACATCACGGTGGCGATGCCGAGCGCGTCGTCGACGATATAAGGGCGCTTCTCGCCCGCGCCGATGGCCATGATCATCGCCTGCGGCGGGTTGATGACCGCCTCGAACTGCTTGATGCCCATCATGCCCATGTTGGAGATGCTGGCGGTGCCGCCCTGATATTCATGCGGGGCGAGCTTGCCTTCCTTGGCCCGCGCGGCGAGGTCCTTCATCTCGGTGGAGATGGCGCTGATCGCCTTGCTCCCGGCATCGACGACGATCGGCGTAATCAGGCCGGCGGGGATCGACACGGCGACCGAGATGTCCGCGCGGCTGAACTTGAGCAACTGGTCGCCGGCGAACTGCACGTTGCACTTGGGCACGGCGAGCAGCGCCTTGGCCAGCGCCTTGATGAGCATGTCGTTAACCGAAAGCTTGACGCCACTCGATGCCAGCGCCGCGTTCAGCTCGCCGCGCAGCTTGAGCAGCGCATCGAGGCGCACGTCCACGGTGAGGTAGATGTGCGGCACCTGCTGCTTCGATTCGGTCAGGCGGCGCGCGATCGTCTTGCGTATGTTCGAGAGCTTCTCGACCTCGTGCGGGATGCCGAAATCCTGTGCGGCCACGGGGGCTGCCGCGGGCGCGGGTGCCGGGGCGGCGACAGGCGCGGCGGCCGGCTGCGGCGCGGCGGCGCCGCCTGCCGTGGCGCGCTCGACATCCAGCTTGACGATGCGGCCATTGGGACCCGAGCCGGTGAGGCCGGCCAGATCGACATTGCTCTGCGCGGCGATGCGGCGCGCGAGCGGGCTTGCCTTCACCCGGTCACCCGTTGCGGAGGCGACGGGTGCGGCTGCCTTCGCGACTTCCGGCTCGGGCCGGGGGGCGCTTGGCGCTGGCGCCGGGCTGGGCGCGGCCTCGACCTTTCCGGCCTTGGGCGGGGGCGCGGCGGCGCCGGCATCGGCCGGAACGTCCTCGCCTTCCTCGACCAGCACCGCGATCACGGTGCCGACCTTCACGCTGTCGCTGCCTTCGGGCACGATGATCTTGCCGATGACGCCCTCATCCACCGCCTCGAATTCCATGGTGGCCTTGTCTGTCTCGATCTCGGCCATGATGTCGCCGGAGCGGACCGTATCGCCTTCCTTCACCAGCCATTTGGAAAGCGTGCCTTCTTCCATGGTGGGCGAGAGGGCGGGCATCTGGATATTGATCGCCATTGTGGCCAGGCTTCCTGCTTTTGCGGGTTGGACAATCGTGGGCCACCTTCACGCTTTGCCCGGCGCGGTCAAGGCCGTCGCTTGCATCGAAAGCGAAAATCCACCACCTAGAGCGCGTTTCGGCCCTGCGGAGGGGCGGGCGCAACCGGCGGGTGGCCGGCCGGCGGAGGTGAACCATTGGGAGCCGCGCGATGAGACGAACCTATCTGGTTGTGGTGGACGAGAGCACGGAGGCGGAGTCGGCCTTGCTGTTCGCCGCCCGTCGCGCCGCCAAGACCGACGGCGGTGTGCATATGCTGGCGCTCGTCCCCAAGACGCAGTTCGTGCAGTGGGGGTCGGTTCAGGCCACGATCGAGGAGGAGGCGCGCGCCCGCGCCGAGGCGCTGGCGATGAGCGCCGCCGGCACGCTGATGGCCGAGGCCGGCATCCAGCCCGAAATCACCGTGAAGATTGGCGATCCGATCGCATCGGTGAAGGAAATGCTCTCGTCCGGCGAGCCGGTTGCCGCCTTGGTGCTCGGCGCGGCACCGAAGGGATCGCCCGGGCCGCTGGTCGCCCATTTCACCAGCCACGATCCCGGCGCCTTGCCCTGCCCACTGATGATCATCCCCGGCGGGCTCAGCCATGAGGATATCGAGCGGCTGAGCTGAGGGTCTTCGAGCCGAGGCAAACAGAGGGGGAGAGCTATGAATGGATGGGTGGCGGACCTGCTCTCGGGAATAGGTCTCACGCTGGCGTTTGTCGGAAGCTGGACCGCCGCTCGGGCCGTGATCTTGAGCGAAGACGATGCCATCAATATCGGACTAGCCCGTTACGGCAGCGAAGATCGCGAAGCGCAACTAGCTCTGCCGATGGTGCGCAATCTTCTTGCATCCTCACGCGGCGCGAAATGGGGTTTGTTGATGATCGCTGCGGGTTCGCTGATGCAGTTATCGCCCATAGTCTATCGCCTCATATCGATGATCCTATAGCGTTCTCTACCCCCGTGCATCAGCCAAAGGCTCGGGAAGGAGTTTACGAAAAAGGGGCCGGACAATGCCGGCCCCCTCCCGATGTCTGCGATGCGCTGTGCGCGCGCGACTCAGCCCGGCTGGTTGGCGCGCTCGGCACCCTTGCCGTCGAGATTCTCGGCGACGAAGGCCCAGTTCACATGCTTGCCCAGGATGGTGTCGGCATAGCCGGGGCGCGCGTTGCGGTAATCGATGTAGTAAGCATGCTCCCACACATCGAGGATGAACAGCGGCGCGGCGCCATGGGCGACCGGCGTGTCGGCATCATGGTAGCTGGCGACTTCCAGCTTGCCGTTGACGAGGTTGAGCGCCGCCCAGCCGCTGCCGAAATGGCCGACGGCGGCCGCCTTCAGCTTCTCGATCAGGCCTTCGGTGGAGCCGAAGCCCTCCTTGATGAGATCGGCGAGCTTGCCGGTCGGCTCCTGAGTCTCGGGCGAAAGGCCGAGCCAGAAGAAGCTGTGGTTCCAGATCTGACCGACCTGGTTGAACAGGCCCGGCTTGGCGCCGCCCTTGCTGAGCTGGATCAGCTCGAGAAGCGACTTGCCCTGCAGGCTGGCATCCGCGCCGACCAGTTCGTTCGCCTTGGTCACATAGGCATTGTGGTGCTTGCCATGGTGATAGTCGAATGTCTCGGCGGACATGTCCTTGCCAAAGGCGTCCTTGGCGTAGGGAAGATCGGGCAGAGTGAAAGCCATGGAAATGTTCCTTCTTGATGAGGTTGTCGTTCGAAGGGCGAAACGCGCGGGGTCGCGAATCGTTCAGCGGGCCACCGCGAGATGACGCTGGGGAGCATCCTATGCCAGCAATCGCTCGCGATCAGGAGTGATATTAATTTTGCCATGACTGCAACGCATCTTGGGCCTGGCGCCCGGACAGGGTGAGGGCAGCGAGTTTATCTGGCGGGCTTTTGGACACGGAGAGGGAGGGGGGCGCGTTACAGCAGGCTGTGCTTGCGCAGGCAGTGGCGGAACTGATCGTAGGAGAGGCCAAGCGCCTTGGCGGTCGCGCGCTGGTTGAAGCGGTGGCGGGAGAGCGCGCGCTTGAGGATCGCCGCCTCATGGGCGTCGATCGCCGCGCGGAAATCGGCGATCTCGTCGAGCGACACCGTCACCCGATCCTCGCGCTCGTCAACCGGTGCGGGAAGGGGGGTGGAGGGGGCCTCGGCGGCGCCGTTCGAGCGGTGATTGGGCATCGGGCGGGGCTGCCAGGGCGACGCGAACGGATCGAACTGGATGGCGCCGACCGGCTGGTCCGGCTCGTTCCAGCGATAGACGGCGCGCTCGACGACATTGCGCAGTTCGCGGACGTTGCCCGGCCAGGAATAGGCGGCCAGTTCGGCCAGCGCGGAGGCGGAAAAGCCGGGCCAGCCCGGCCAGCCGCGCTCGCTCGCCATGCGCCGGCCGAAATGATCGGCCAGCACCTCGACATCCCCCTCGCGCCCGCGCAACGGGGGCAGGGTGATGACCTCGAACGAAAGCCGGTCGAGCAGGTCGGCGCGGAAGCGGCCCGCAGCAACCGCGTCGGGCAGGTGCTCGTTGGTTGCGGCGACGATGCGCACATCGACATTGAGCGGCCGCGAACTGCCGATGCGCGTCACCTCGCCATATTCGACTGCGCGTAGCAACCGTTCCTGCGCGGCCATGGAAAGGGTGCCCAGCTCGTCCAGGAACAGGGTGCCGCCATCCGCCTCCTCGAACCGGCCCGCGCGGGCGCGCATCGCCCCGGTGAACGCGCCCGCTTCATGACCGAACAGCTCGGCCTCGATCAGCGTCTCGGGCAAGGCGGCGCAGTTCATGATGATGAGCGGGCCGCTCCAGCGTGGCGAGAGGCGGTGGATGCGTTCGGCAATCAGTTCCTTGCCGGTGCCGCGCTCGCCGATCACCAGCACCGGGCGGATCAATTCGGCCGCCCGGCCGGCCTGCTCGACCGCGTCGAGAAAGGCGAGCGACTGGCCGACAAAATGCGTGACCTTCTCCATGGCGCGACGATAGTAATTTTCACCAATGGTTGGCAATATTTGATAGATCGTGAGCGGGTAGATTCCCCAACTCTATATGGGAATTCCGCTGATTTTAGCCGTTTTTCGCAATTGGCACGGGCTGTGCATTGTTGAGGGCAATCCGCCGCCAAAGGCGGACCCCAATGAAGGCCAAGGATCAGGAAGACCGCAATGACACACTTCACCCACGACATCAGCAGCCGCATCTCGGCCGTTGTTCTCACCCTCCTGTTCAGCACCGTCGCGGTGCTGGGCGCCGTGGCCCCCGCTTTCACCGGACCGGTGACAAGCCAGGCCACAACGACACTTGCCAATGCAACCGGCGACTCTGCAAACTCCCTTGCTTGACGGATCGCCCACCTGCCGGGGCGGGCGCCCCCTCATCCGCCCCGGCACCCTGAACGCCTGACTGGAGTATTAAACCCATGGGTATCTTCTCTCGCACCCGCGACATCATCGCCGCCAACGTCACCGATCTGCTCGATCGGGCGGAGGATCCGGCGAAGATGATCCGCATGATCATCCTCGAAATGGAGGAAACGCTGGTCGAAGTGCGAGCTTCCGCCGCCCGCACCATCGCAGACCAGAAGGAAATTCGCCGTCACATCATCAAGCTCGATGGGTTGCAGGCGAACTGGACGGAAAAGGCCGAGCTGGCGCTCTCCAAGGATCGCGAGGACCTGGCCAAGGCCGCCCTCGTCGAAAAGCAGAAGGCCGCCGACATGGCCGGTCAGCTCAAGGAGCAGATTGCCGTGCTCGACGAGGCGCTGCGCGCGTCCGAAGAGGACATCACCAAGCTGCAAGCCAAGCTGCGTGAGGCGCGCGCCCGCCAGAACAGCCTCGTCACCCGCATGGAAAGCGCGCAGAATCGCCTCCGGGCTCGCGAAATGTATGCCGGCGAGAAGGTGCACGATGCCTTCGCCCGCTTCGAGATGCTGGAACGTCGGGTGGACATGGCGGAAGGCCAAGCCGATTCGATGGGCCTGGGCGCGCAGCCCAAGACGCTGGAGCAGGAAATCGCCGAGCTGCAAACCAATGACAAGGTTGAGGCGGAACTCGCGGCCCTCAAGGCCGCCCAGGCGAAGAAGGACTAAGCAATGGAAGATGTGGTCGTCCCTATTTTAGTCTGCGGCATGCTGTTTATCGGCATGCCCTGGCTGATCTTCCACTATGTCACCAAGTGGAAGCAGGCTCCCAAGATTACCGAAGAGGATGAGCGCCTCCTCGACGAGATGCACGTTCTCGCCCGCCGGTTGGAGGAGCGCCTCCAGACCATCGAGCGGATCGTCGCCGCCGACAATCCCGATTTTCGTCCGGCCCGCTCATTGGAGGCCGACGATTACAGCTTTGACCGGAGGAAGTGAGATGAGCGCCCGCCGCACCAAATTTTATCTCGACAAGCAGAATGCCAAATGGATGGGCGTCTGCGCCGGCATAGCCGACTATACGGGGATCGACGTGCTCTGGGTCCGCATCGGCGCGGTGCTCGTCACCCTGATGGGCGCCTTCCCCTGGACGCTGATCGCCTATCTGCTCACCGCATGGATGGCGGACGTGAAGCCGAGCGGCCTCTACGCCAGCCAGGACGACGAGAAGTTCTGGCAGGGCGTGCGGACCAACCCGGCCCGGTCGACCCGCGACGTGCGCAGCAAGTTCCGCGACATCGACCGCCGGCTCGCCGACATCGAGACCTTCTACACCAGCCGCAACACGCGCCTGGCCGAGGAAATCGACAGGCTGCGCTGAGGCGCGGCTGACGGACAACGGGAAGACGTGATATGGGATTGTGGAAGCCGCTGCCGCCGACGTTGCCCGCGCCAGGGCCGCTGGGCCGGGTCGCCAACAAGAGGGTGCGCGCGCAGCGGCGGTCTCCGATGGAGGATGGCGCGGGTCGCGTGACCCATCGGGACAAGCCCGGCGCCAACCACAAAATCGCGCTGCCGAGTGACCAGAAGGGACGGATCAAGGCCCAGATCACCCGGCTGAAGGAGCGGTTCGCCGTGCTCGAACGGATCGCAATCGCCCCCGTCGAGCACACCGCGCGCACCATTATGGCGCTGCGCTGAGCGGGGGCATCAGGGCTGCTTGGATCTTTCCGCAGCGCCCTCAGAACAGGGAACAAGCATATGGACCATCATCTCGCCACCGCCACCATCCTTCCCAACCTGCCATGGATCATCGGCGGCGGCCTGCTGCTCGGCTTCATGGGGATCGCGGGCTGGGTGTTCACCACCTGGCTGCGGGTGCGCAACGGCTATCCGCTGGAGAATAGCTGGGGCAAGGCCGTCTACCCGATGAAGAACGAGGAGACGGTGGAGCGCGTGCGCCTGCTCAGCCAGGAGAATGCGCAGCTCCGCGCCGAGCTGGGCGCGATCAAGGACCGGCTCACCACTGTCGAGCGGATCGTGACCGACAGCTCGCTGAGCCTCACGCACGAGATCGAGAGCCTGCGCGGCCCGACCAACTAGCAGGCGCGCCGGCGCCTCGAACACCGCAATTGGCGCCGAGAGCGCGAGAAAACAAGGGAGTGCCTGAGATGAATCCATTCGAAATGGTCGTCGCCATCGTTGCGATCGCCGCCATCGCCAGCGTTGTCCGCGCCAAATACGGCGTGATCCGCACCCATCGCGGCGAGCGCTTCGTCGGCCGGCCTGCGAACCAGCCCGACCCCGAAGCCGAGCGGCTGCGTGCGGAAGTGAAGCAGCTCAAGGAGCGCGTCGCCGTGCTGGAGCGGCTGGCGACCGACAGCACCAGCGCGCTCGACCGCGAATTCGAGAAACTCAAGCAGAAGGACTGAGCAGGCCCGACCGGGCAGGTTCAAGAAAGGGCTGAGTCATGATGACGGAGCTGAGCATCATTCTTTACAGCGCCATCGCGCTGATCGTGACAGGCTGGATCGGCATCCTCGCTTATGCCGGCTTGAAGGGCTGGAACGGCTGGCTGGCACTGAAGCGTGCAGAGCTGGACCTGATGGCCGGCCAGCATGCAGCCGCGCCGTCCGCCGCCCCGCACACCGCCGCCACGCGCATCGACGTTGCGGATCTCAAGGAACGGGTGCGCAAGCTGGAGGCGATTGCCGCCGGGATCGACCTGTAAGCGAGCGGCGCCCTTGGCGATGGCCATCGACAGGCGCCCGGCGGCGATAGCGCGCATTCGGTTTTTCTGGCACGGCGAGCGCAGCGGCCTATATGAGCGGCATGACGATGATGACGCTCCAACAGGTGCAGGACGATTATGAGCTGCTCGAGGGCGATGAACGCTACCGCCTGCTGATCGACCTCGGCCGCACGCTCGAACCCATGCCCGATGCGCTCAAGACCGATGCCACGCTGGTGCGCGGCTGCTCGGCGGCGGTGTGGGTCTATCCCACCCGGCGCGACGATGGGGCTCTCCATTTCCTGGCGGACAGCAACGCCGCGATCACCAAGGGCATCATCGCGCTGGTGCTGCTGACCGTGCAGGATCGCATGCCGGCCGAGGTCGCCGCGTTCGACATCGAAGGCGCGCTGGCGCCGTTCGACCTCAAGCGCCAGCTCTCCTCCAATCGCACTCAGGGCCTGCCCAACATGATCGCGCTGATCCGCGAGACGGCGACCCGCCTGCTGGCGTCGGAAGGGGCGAAGTAAGGCGGCCTCACGCGTGATCGGCCGGGCATCGCTTGTCACGGGGGACGCGGCCCGGTTCGCGCCCGTGCGATAGCGGGATCCAAAGCCCGTTTGCGGTACCCCATCATCCTCGGCGCCTGCTTTCGCGAGCGCATGTGGTGCTGCCGAGGTTCCATCAATGCGAGAGCGGAAGCGCTTCCACCGGCTGCGCCGACCCCACCCCGATCCCGCACGGAGCGTTGCTTACTCCGCCGCCGGAGCCGCCGGCGCCAGCGCGTCCTCGCCGCCCAGCGCGCGATAGAGGGTCACGCGGTTGGTGGCGGCGTCCAGTTGGGTCGCCACCAGATTCCGCTGGGCCGCGTAGTAGCTGCGCTGCGCATCCAGCGCTTGCAGGAAGCTGTCGACACCGCCGCGATAGCGGGCGTCGGCGAGGCGATAGGCGTCCTCGCCAGCGGTGGCGCGCAGCCGATCGGCACTCAGCTGATCGTCGATGGTGCCGCGCCGGGCCAAGGCATCGGCGACCTCGCGATAGCCGGTCTGGATTGCCTTTTCATAGGCGGCAAGAAGCGCATCGCGCTGGGCCTTGCTGGCATCCACCCCGGCGCGTGCGGCACCGCCCGAGAAGATCGGCCAGGTGACCGCGGCGGTGCCCTGTCGCACTTCCGCGCCGGCATTGCCGAACAGCCCGTCGAGCGACGTGCCCACCAGCCCGAACAGAGCCCCCAGGGTGATGCGCGGGAACAGGGCCGCGCGCGCTGCGCCGATCTCTGCGTTCGCCGAGCGGAGGGCGTATTCGGCCGCCATGATATCCGGCCGGCGCAGCAGAACGTCGCTGGCGAGATCGGCGGGCGGCTCCGCGATGGTCGGACCAGCCTGCTCGATCCCCTCGGGGAGCAACGCGGCGTCGATCGGGGCGCCGACGAGCAGTTCCAGCAGGTTGCGGTCCTGCGCCTGCGCGGTGATGGCGCGCGCGAGGTCCGCCTGCGCGGTGGCGAGGATCGTCTGCGCCTGCCGCAGATCGGTGCGTGGCGCGATGCCGCCGGCCAGACGCGCCTGGGTCAATTCCACGCTTTTCTGTGCGGCGGCCATCGTCGCGCGGCTCAGGTCGCGCAAGCTGCTGTCCGCCGCATAGGCCAGCCATGCATTGGCGATATCGCCGATCAGGGCAAGCCGGATCGCCTGCGCATTGGCCTGCGTCGCGAGATAGTCGTTCCGCGCCGCCTCGGAAAGCGAACGGAGGCGGCCAAACAGGTCGAGCTCATAGGCGGTGATCGAAAGATCGGCAGAGGCGGTGCTGGTGGCGGGCGTGCCCTCGGTCGCACGGCGGGTCACATCGGCGCCGGCGTCGACCTGCGGGAACAGTCGGGCACGCTGGATGCGGGCCTGGGCACGGGCGCGCTCGATATTGGCGGCCGCCTGGCGCAGGTCGCGATTATTGGCGAGCGCCAGCGTGACGAGGGTTTGTAACCGTTCGTCGCGGAACAGGTCGCGATAGCTGGCGCTGGCCACGCCCGCGAGATCGGCCGGGGGCGCATAGGCATCGCCCGCCGGCCAGCTTGCCGGAACCGGTGCGGCACCGCGCTCATAGGTCGGGGCGAGCGTGCAACCGCCGAGCAGCGCGGCGGCGGCGAGAGGGAGGGCGCGCCTCATCATGCCTCCCGCGACCGCGCGTGGCGGGCGAGTATGCGCTCGCTCAGTTTCTTCAGCATGTCGCGCGTGGTTCGGCGCACGATGACGAAGAACAGCGGGATGAAGAAGATCGCCAGCACGGTGGCCGTGAGCATGCCGCCAACCACCGCCGTGCCGATCGCGACGCGGCCATTGGCGCCCGCGCCGGTCGAGAGGGCCAGTGGCAGGACGCCGAACACGAAGGCGATCGAGGTCATCAGGATCGGCCGCAGGCGCAGGCGCGCGCCCTCCACCGCGGCGTCGATGATCCGCATCCCGCGCTTCTCCGCCTGCTCGGCGAACTCGATCATCAGGATCGCGTTCTTGGCGGCGAGCCCCATGGTGGTGAGCAGGCCGATTTGCAGGAAGATATCGTTGATGAGGCCGCGCAGGGTGACCGCGACGACCGCGCCGACGAGGCCGAGTGGCACGATCAGCAGCACCGCGATGGGGATGCTCCAGCTTTCATACAGAGCGGCGAGGAAGAGGAACACGACGAGCAGGGAGAGCGCATAGAGGATGGGCGCCTGCCCCGACGAGAGCCGCTCCTGATAGGAGAGGCCAGAATAAGCGAGGCTCACGCCTGGAATCTCGGCGGCGTGCGCGTCCATTCGCAGCATCGCCTCGCCCGAGCTGTAGCCGGGCGCCGCCTGACCCAATATCTGGTAGGACGGGATGCCGTTGAAGCGCGAAAGGCTCGACGGCGCCACCGACCAGCTCAGCGTGGCGAAGGAGGAAAAGGGCGTCATCTCGCCGTTCCGCCCGCGCACATGCCATTCGGCGAGATCCTCCGGCTTGGCGCGGAACTCCGCGTCGCCCTGCACATAGACGCGCTTGACGCGGCCGGCGTCGACGAAGTCGTTGACATAACGGCCGCCCCACGCGGTCGCGAGGGTCGTGTTGACGTCGCTCTGGCTGAGCCCCAACGCCGCCAGCTTCTGATGGTCGAGCTGGACGTTGAGTGAACTCGGCGCCGGCAGCTCGCTGACCCGGATAGCGGCTAGTTCCGGATCAGCGCGCGCCGCGGCGACCAGCTTGTTCTTGGCGGCTTCGAACGCATCCGGCGAGAGATTGCCGGAATTGAGCAACTGCACCTCGAAGCCGGTCGACTGGCCGAGCCCGCGGATCGGTGGTGGAACCACGGCGAACACCTCCGCATCGCGCAAGTTGGAGAGCGCCTGGCTGGCGCGGCGGGTGATTGCCTCGGCTGTGTTCTCCTTGCCCGGCCGCTCATCCCACGGCACCAGCATCATGAAGCCACGCCCCTGGTTCTGGCCCGTGCCGCCGCCGCCACCCCCGCCACCGCCAGCGATGGTGAAGAGCGTCTGGATGTTATTGCCCTCAAAGGTGTGGAAATAATCCTCGATAGCCTTCTGCACCTCTTTGGAGCGGTTGATCGTCGCGCCCGTCGGGAGCTGGAACTGCACCGCGCCGGTGCCCTGATCCTCATTGGGCAGGAAGCCGGTGGGCAACCGGTGGAACAGGACGACAAGCAGCAGGACGATCAGCGCGTAGCCGAATAGCGCACGGCCGCGATGGTCCACCATCTTGCGGATAGCGACCAGATAGCGCGCGGTCAGATCGGCCGACACGCGGTTGAGACGCGTGCGCATCACCGGCACCCACGCCGGCACGCGCTGCTCCAGCCACCCTTGCTTGCGGGTCGCGCGCTCCTCCGGGGTCAGGTGTGGCTTCAGAAGGTTGGTGGTGAGTGCCGGCGAGAGCACGATCGCCACGAACACCGAGAGCACCATGGCTGCAACGAGGGTGATCGCGAACTGGCGATAGATCACGCCGGTCGACCCGCCGAAAAACGCCATGGGCAGGAACACGGCCGAGAGCACCAGCGCGATGGCGATGAGCGCCATGGTGATCTCACGCATCGATTCGATGGTCGCCTCGCGCGCACTCATGCCGGGGTTTTCGGCCATCAGCCGCTCGACATTCTCGACCACGACGATGGCGTCGTCGACCAGCAGGCCGATGGATAAGACGAGACCAAACAATGTGAGCGTGTTGATGGAGAACCCGGCGACATAGAGCACGCCGAAGGTGCCGAGCAGCACGACCGGCACGGCGATGGTGGGGATGAGCGTCGCGCGCCAGTTCTGGAGGAACAGGTACATGACGAGGATGACGAGGATGATCGCCTCGATCAACGTCTTCGTGACTTCAGAGATGGACAGCTTGATGAACGCCGTGGTGTCCTGTGCGAAGCTGTATTGGAAGCCCGGAGGGAAATCCTTGGCCATCTGCGCCACGCGTTCCTTGATCAGCGTGGCGGTGGTCAACGCATCGGCGTTGGGCGCGAGCATGAAGGCGAGACCGGCGCCGGGATAGCCGTTGACATGGATGGTGGCATTGTAGCTCTCTGCGCCCAGTTCCACGCGGGCAACGTCCGAAAGCCGCACGGTGGCGCCGTTGGGCAGGGTCTTGACGACGATGGCGCGGAACTGCTCCGGCGTCTGAAGACGCGACTGGGCGGTGACGTTGACGTTGAGATACTGGTCCGGCAGTGCCGGTTCGGCGCCGAGTTGACCGGCCGAAATTTCCGTATTCTGCGCCTGGATCGCCGCGATCACGTCGCCCGGCATAAGCTGGAAGCTCGCCAGCCGGTCCGGGTTGAGCCAGATGCGCATGGCATTGGGGGAGCCGAACACATTGACGTCGCCTACGCCCTCTATGCGGCTCAGCGGATCCTGGATGGTGGAGGAAAGGTAATCCGACACCTGTTGGGGCGTCATCCGGTTCGACGAATCATAGACGCCGATGAGCAGCAGCATGTCCGGATTGGACTTGCGCACGCGCAGACCCTGCTGCTGCACCTGTTGCGGCAGGCGCGGGACGACCTGCTGGAGTTGATTCTGCACTTGCACCTGCGCCACGTCGGGATCGGTCCCCTTGGCGAAGGTGACGGTGATATTGGCGCCGCCGCGCGAGTTGGACGAGGAGGAGAAATAGAGCAGGCCGTCAATGCCGTTCAGCGCCTGCTCGATGACCTGCGTAACGCTGTTCTGCACCGCCTCGGCCGATGCGCCGGGATAATTGGCATTGATGCTGACCTGCGGTGGCGCGATGTCTGGATATTGCGCGACGGGCAGCGAGAAGATCGCGCCCACGCCGCCCAGCATCACGATCGTGGCAAGGACCCAGGCGAGGATGGGCCTGTCGATGAAGATGCGGGACAGCATCTCAGCGCGCCGCGGGGCCGGCGGGATTGCGCCCCTTGGGGGTTACCGGCTGTGGTGTGTCGGCAGGCACGGCCTTGATCGCGGCGCCCGGGCGCAGGCGCCCCGTGCCCTGGGTAATGATCCGGTCACCCGGCTGGACGCCGCTGGTGACCACCCAATATTCGCCCTGGGTCCGCGGCGCCACGACCTTGCGCTGCTCCGCTTTGCCATCCTTGCCGACGACATAGAGCGTTGCCTCGCCCTTCTCATTGCGGGAGATCGCGATCTGCGGCACCAGATAGGCACCGCGATCGACAGCCTGAGTGAAGCGCGCGCGCACGAACATGCCCGGCAGCAGCCAGCCCTGCGGATTGGGGAACTCGGCGCGCAGCGTCACCGTGCCGGTCGCCTGATCCACAATCGCCTCGGCGAACCGGACTTTGCCGACGGCGTCATACAGGCTGCCATCCTCCAGCACGAGGCGCACGTCCGCCGTCGCCGGTGCGGCGCCACCGTGCGCGAGCTGCCGCCGCAGCGCGAGCAAATCGGCCGAGCTCTGCTGGATGTCGACGTAGATGGGATCAAGCTGGTTGATCTGTGCCAGGGCATCGGGCTGGTTGGCGGTGACCAGTGCCCCCACCGTGACGGCGGAGCGGCCGATCCGCCCGCTGATCGGCGCGGGCACGGCCGTATAACCCAGGTTGATCCGGGCCGTCTCGCGCGCGGCGCGGCGCTGCGCCACGGCAGCTTCCGCCTGCCGCGCGGCGGCCACGGCGTTGGTATAATCCTGCTTGCTGATCGCCTCGATCTCGACCAGCGGCTTGTAGCGCTCGGCAGTGGCGCGCGCGGCCTCCGCGCTGGCGATGGCGCTGGCGAGATTCGCTTCCGCCTCCGCCGCGGCGGCGCGGTAGGGCAGCGGGTCGATCTCGTAGAGCGGCTGGCCGGCGCGGACGAGCGCGCCTTCGGTGAACAACCGGCGGCGAATCACCCCGGAAATCTGCGGGCGCACGTCCGAGCTGCGCCACGCGCTGGTGCGGCCGGACAGTTCGGTGACGAGCGGCACGTCCTGCTGCTGTATGACCACATAGCCGACGTCCACCGGCCCGTCATTGGGCCCGCCTCGCCGAGGAGCATCCTGTGCACCGCACCCAGAGAGGCACGCTAGCAGCAGGGCGGTGGGGCCGATCAGGACTGTGCCGGCGATCTGTCGGTATCGATAATGCAAAGGCAGCTCGCGCGTGTGAGTCAGCGTGGGGAGGCGTGCCGGGATTCAGACTGATTAAGGGTCAAAGTCAAGTTATGAACACATCGCGAAGATTATTCGTAATCTATCTAATTTCGCGCTAGCAAGGGGCGCCTGTCATGACGACATTGGCGGTAGGTGGAGGAAACAGGCCGGCCCGGATATTTCGAAGCGCGGCTAATGAGAGGTTTAAACGAGGCGAATCGGCGTTGCATGAGGGGAGCGCGCCGACGCGCCGGATTAGCAAGAAAGGCAAGAGTGACATTGGATCCGCTGCATTTTCGGGACGTCCTGGGTGCTTATCCGACCGGCGTGTGCGTTGTGACCTCACAATCCCCCAGTGGTGAGCGCTGGGGGTTGGCGGTGGGGTCGTTCACCTCCATCTCGCTCGATCCGCCGCTGGTCGGCTTCCTGCCGGACAAGCGCTCGCGCAGCTGGGCGCAGATCGAGCGGACCGGCAAGTTCTGCGTCAACGTGCTGGCCAGCGAACAGCTCGATGCCTGCCGCCGCTTTGCGTCGCGCCATGAGGACAAGTTCGAAGGCTTTGCCCACGGCAAGAGCCCGTCCGGCTTGCCGCTGCTCGACAATGCGCTGGCCTGGATCGACTGCGAGGTGGAGCGCGTCCTGGAAATCGGCGATCATTTGCTCGTCGTTGGTGCCGTCACCGCCATGGAGCGGCACAGCGAAGGCCAGCCGCTGATCTTCTACCGCGGCGGCTATCACACGCTCGCCGAGATCGAGAAGGAGCGCGCCTAGGGCCTGGTTGCAAGACGGCAGCCGTTGCTGCTCCCAAGGTCCGTTCTGCGCGATGGGGCTAGCTGGCGTGCGGGCGCGCGAAAGGCAGGATCGCCTCCAGAACGGCCAGCGGAGGCTTCCCCGCTATGGCGTGGCCTCGCCGCATCAGGAACACATGGCGGACAATCTCCGCCTGTTGTTCGATGCCGTAGCGCGTGAACGGCCGGCCCGGCTCGAACGCATAATCGTAGCGGCAGAAGGGGTGGCGGCGCACCAGCAGGTTGATGCCTTGCTGGTGCTGCCACACATGCGTCATTTCGTGCAGGAACAGGCCTTGTCCGCTCGCGATATCGGTGCCGAAGCAGGCGCAATAGCATTGGCTTTGGGGATGGAAATGAATGTGTCCGCGCGGCGCCATCACCGTGTCGCGCGGCTGGAGGGGCCACCATTTGCGCCGTCGGATGCGGACCGAATCGAGGTCGATGGACGTCCCGAACATCGCCGTTGTCAGGGCTCGCTCCGGGCCGGTCAGGGGCCGGTCTTTCGCCAAAAATGCGCCGTCTGCCATGCGAAAAAGATAGGATTGTGCGACCGCTGGGCAAGGCCACTCGGCCAAAACGCCCCTTTGGCGTGCGCCGTCCGCGCCTGTCCGCATGGCCGAAATTGGATGCCCCGCGAGGATTCGAACCTCGATTGACGGAGTCAGAGTCCGTAGTCTTACCTTTAGACGACGGGGCAAGAGGCGGCGCTGATAGAGCGCGGATTTCTGCGGGTCAAGGGTATTTCCACCGGCGGATGGGCCGTGTTTCGAGCGGCTGGGGGCCGGGGTGCGTGCAGCGCTCTTGCGCGGAGGACCGGGCGCGTTTAGCGTTTGCGCCAAGTGCCGGCGGACTGCCCGTCGGTGAAGAAGGTACACAGGACGATGGCGCACTATGCTCCCCCCGCGCCGCAAATCGGGTGCCCGCCCGACCCGCCAGCCTTGCGCGGTGAGGGGACGGCCCGATCGCTGGCGCGCCGGGCCCCGCTTCGCGGCAATCTCGCCGCGCTCGATCTCGGCACCAACAATTGTCGCCTGCTCATCGCCCGACCTGAGGGCGAGGATTTTGTCATCGTCGATGCTTTCTCGCGCATCGTGCGACTGGGCGAGGGACTGGCCGCGACTGGCCGGTTGTCCGAGGCGGCGATTGAGCGGACCATCTCGGCGCTCTCTGTCTGCGCGGACAAGCTCTGCCGGCGGCGGGTGACGCTGGCGCGCTCGGTGGCCACCGAGGCGTGCCGGCAAGCTGAAAACGGCGCCGAGTTCGTCGCTCGCGTGCAGCATGAGACCGGCATCATGCTCGACATCATCTCCGCACGCGAGGAGGCGCGGCTCGCGGTGCTCGGTTGCCAGACGCTCCTGGAGAGCGGCGAGGGGCCGGCGCTGATCTTCGATATCGGCGGTGGCTCGACCGAGCTGGTGCTGATCGAAGGGCGGGGTGCGAGCCTGCGCATCCTGGACTGGCTGAGCGCGCCGTTCGGCGTCGTCTCGCTGGCCGAGACAGTGGCCCAGCATGGCGACGGGCCGGCGGAGCGCGCCGCTGCCTATGACGCCATGCTGCAATGCATCCGCGCTGCGTTCGCTGATTTCGCGGCGCGTCTCCCGACGGAGAGGGGGGCGCTGCGGTTGCTGGGGACATCGGGTACGGTGACGACGCTGGCCAGTGTGTATCTCGGCCTCGCCCGCTACGATCGGCGGGCGGTCGACGGGCTGATCGTACCGTCGGAGGCGATGCGCTCGATCGCTCAACGCCTCGCCGCGATGAGCCTTGCCGAGCGGGTGGAGCTGGCCTGTATCGGCGACGAACGCGCTGACCTGGTGGTGGCGGGTTGCGCGATCCTGGAAGGTATCCTCGATATCTGGCCAGCCGAGCGGCTCGGGGTGGCGGATCGCGGGATCCGCGAAGGCATATTGCGGTCGCTGCTCGACAGCGCCGTCAGCCGGCAGTTGCGCTGATGGCTCGGGGCGACAAGCCGGCGGGCACACGGGTGCGCACCGCTAAGGGCCGCACCGCGCAATCCACGCGCTGGCTCGCGCGCCAGCTCAACGATCCTTATGTGAAGCGCGCCAAGGCGGAGGGCTACCGCAGCCGGGCCGCCTACAAGCTGATCGAACTGGACGAAAAATATCAGTTGCTGCGGGGCGCGCGCCATGTCGTCGATCTCGGCATCGCGCCGGGCGGCTGGTCTCAGGTGGTGCGCAAGCAGGCGCCCAAGGCGGCGGTGGTGGGCATCGATCTGCTGCCGGTCGATCCGATCGACGGCGTCACCATCTTCGAGATGGATTTCATGGCGGACGAGGCGCCCGACCGGCTGATGGAGGCGCTGGGCGACGCGCCCGATCTCGTCCTCTCGGACATGGCGGCCAACACGGTCGGCCACCAGCAGACCGATCACCTGCGCACCATGGGCTTGGTTGAGGCGGCGGCGGATTTCGCCATGCAGGTGCTGAAACCCGGCGGCGCGTTCGTCGCCAAGGTTTTCGCCGGCGGCACGGACGACGCCCTGCTGCGCCAGCTCAAGGCCGCCTTCAAGACCGTGAAGCACGCGAAGCCGCCATCGAGCCGCAAGGGCTCGGTCGAGTGGTTCGTCGTGGCGCAGGGCTTCAAGGGGCGGGGTGAAGGCGGGTAGGGATGGTTGCCCGCGGTGAGTGTTGCGGCGCTGTCCTCCGCCAATTTTCCGGGTCAGCGGCGCCTCTCACCCCTCGATGAGATCGAGATAGGCGATCACGTCATTGTCGGTAGCAATGAACAGGCCGGCCTGGATCTCCTCCGGCTGGCGCGCGGCCATGGCAAGGGCGTCGGCGAGCGGGCCGTACATCAGCGTGTCCGCGCCGCCGCCCTCGGCTTCCGAAAGATAATAGAGGCGCACGGTGACGCCGCCGGAGACAGTGCGCATCAGCTCGTTTCCTTGAGGCCGAGGTCGTCCGCCAGTCGGTCGAGATCCGTGCCGGGGCGCACCATCAGCCAGCGGTCGGGATAGCGCGTGTCGACCACGGTGACGGCGTGCCTGGGGCAGAGATCGAGGCAGCCGACCTCGATAATGCCGGCGCGCGCGGTGCGCCCCTTCCCAACGCGTAAATGCTTGCGCAGCGCCTTGGCGAGCGGTCGGTCGCCGTCCGGGCCGAAGCCCTTGTTCTTCAGCTTCTTCGAGCATTTGCGGCAGACGAGGACCGCCGTGGACCAGTTGGCGCGGGTCCGGCGCGTGGTCATGCCGGCTTCCAGCTCCGGCGCTCTTCGGCGATGCGCAGCACGTCATAGGCTGCCTGGATGGCCTGGAAGCGCTGGGCGGCCTCGGCATCGCCGGGGCACACGTCCGGGTGGCATTCCTTGGCGAGCGCACGCCAGCTCTTTCTGACCGCTTCGAAATCGGCGTCCGCTTCCAGCCCGAGTATGTCGAGCGCTCGCATCTCGTCGCGCGAGCGGCTGCCGTCGCCCGGTCCCGCCCAGCTATTATGAGCGCTTTGCCGGTAGCCGGAGGCGTCGCGCTGCTCGGCCTTCATCCGGCTGGTGCGCTCTTCCTCGTCGAGTCCCTGAAAATAGTCCCAGCCGCGATTATACTCGCCGGCATGCTCCTGGCAGAAATACCAGCGCTCGGGGCTGTTGGGCGATTTCGGCGCGGGGCAGTCGCCCGGCCGATCGCAACCGTGCCGATCGCACAGCCGCACCTTCTGCGCCTCGCGCGCGGAGCCGTAGCCCCGCCATCTGGGAAAACCCCAGTCGTTCGTTCGTCCTGCGCGTGCCATCCGGCCAGCCTAACCCTCCGGCGGCGCGAAATCCACCGCCATGCCCCGTCCTCATCGCCGCCGGTCGCGGCGCCCGATCAAACCTTGCCAGGCGGTCTGTAAGCCGGGTTCTGTCCACCGCTGCCGTATCCCGGAAGGGACGCGCGAGCGGATGGGCGATCATTCCTCTCGGACGGCGCTTGCGCGCCGCCTCTAGCAACCAACCCGGGCGACCGGGCCGAAACATGCCCTGCGGCCGAAACCGCGCGCCGCCCCTATTCGGTCTTGCTCCCGGTGGGGTTTGCATGGACCGCCCGCCGTTGCCGGGGACGCGGTGCGCTCTTACCGCACCCTTTCACTGTTCACGGGGCCGAAGCCTGCGTGACCTGATCTCTGTTGCACTGTCCCTGACCCCGGCGGACCGGAGCCGCCGGATGTTATCCGGCACCGTCGTTTCGTGGAGCCCGGACTTTCCTCGCCGATCCCGAAGGACCGCCGCGATCGCCCGACCGCCTGGCGGGAGCGGATATAGGGACAGAAGGGGGCGGAGTCATCCCCTCAGGCGGACTTATGGCGAGGCGAGCCCGCGGCTGCGGTCTGCCGCCCGGGCCCCTCAATCGTCGCCGCGTGGACGGGGAAGGAGCAGCGCGAGCAGGATCGCCCGGCATTCACCGTCGATCACGCCGTCGATCAGTTCGGGGCGGAAACGACGCTGGAAGGCGCGGACGGCTGCGTGCGCGTCGGCGATATCGTAGCCGAACCGTTCCAGCGCCAGCATGAAGCCGCTGTCGGTCCAGTGCGGATCCATGAGGTTGCGGGTCGGGCGCGGCAGGGCGAGACGCAGGCGGGCCAGCTTGTGCCATGGGAAAAGCTCGCCCGGATCCTGCTTGCGTGCGGGCGCGATGTCCGAATGGCCCACGACATTGCCGCGCGTGATCCGGTGGCGCTGCATGATATCGTGGACCAGCGGGATCAGTGCGTCGATCTGCGTGTCCGGAAAAGGCCGATAGCCCCATTCGTGCCCGGGGTTGACGATCTCGATGCCGATGCTGGCCGAGTTCACGTCCGTGATGCCGCGCCAATAAGCGAGGCCGGCGTGCCAGGCGCGCTTGGACTCGTCGACCATGTGGACGATGTTGCCGTCCTCGGTCACGACATAGTGCGCAGAGACCTTGCTTTCCGGATTGGCCAGCCAATGGATCGCGCTCGAGGCGTCCGGCATGCCCGTGTAGTGCAGGACAAGGATCGAAACCGGCAAGCTGCGCTCATCGAAATTGGGCGACGGCGTGTCAATCATGCGGTTCCTTCCGTTCCTGCGGGCTGTGGCATGAAGGGCAGGGCCTTTTCAAGCCTGCTGGATACGCGAAGGCGATGCGCACCGTGCGCGACACGCGCTCAGTTGGCCACCATGTCCTCGGCGAAGCGATCAGGCCGGGCGGGGTCGGCGCGCCGGTCGGCGATGTAAATGCAGTTGAGGTCCCGGCAACTCACGAACCGGCCGCCCAGCCCGGTGAGGATCTCGCCCGCGCCCAGCACGAGGTAGGTGCCCGGGCGCGCGAAGGAGCCGAGCCGGGCGATGGCCTGGCGTTTCGTTTCCTCGGGGAAGTAGAACAGCACGTTGCGGCACAGGATCAGATCGAACATCCCCGAGACGCGGCGCGGATCGAGCAGATTGTCGACATGGAACGACACCATCCCGCGAATCTCGTCGGACAGCTGCCAGTCGTCGCCCGCGGCGTTGAACCAACGCAGCAACTCGTTGATCGGAAGCCCGCGCTGTATGTCCATCTTCGAATAGCGGCCCCGGCGCGCCGCTGCGACGGCGGCGGGAGAAACGTCCGTCGCGTGGATGCTGATGCGCCAGTCATTCCATGCCGCCCCCATGCGCTTGATCGACATGGCGAGCGAATAGGCTTCCTGGCCGGTCGAGGCCCCGGCGCACCAGATGCGCAACAGCCTGTCGCGCCCAGCCTCCCGGATGCGCGGCAGCACGCTCTGCTCGATCGTGCGAAAAACGCCGATATCGCGGAAGAAGGAGCTTTCGTGGTTGAGCATCGCATCGACCGCCTGCATCGCCAGCGGTCCGCGCGGATCCAACTCGATGGCGGCGATCAACGCGTCGAGCGAGGCGAGGCCGCGCAGCCGCAGCAGAGGACGCAGCGAGGATTCGATGCGCCAGCGTCGGCCTTCGCTGACGACCTGGCCGGTCATCTCGCTGAGCAATCGGCAGAGTTGCTCGGCGGCGTGATGGGAAGCGGTGGTCATGCCGCCGCTTTGCATTGGGCGCGGATGAGGTCGCCAATGGCAGGTGGCGGCAGGATCGCGCTGGCGAGGCCCGCTTTGGCAACCGAGCCGGGCATTCCCCATACGGCGCTGGAGACATGGTCTTGCACGATCGTCCAGCCGCCCGCCTCGACGATGGCCTGGGCGCCCGCCAGCCCGTCTCGTCCCATGCCGGAGAGGATCACGCCGCAGGCGCCGGCGCCATACACGCGCGCCATGGCTGCAAACATCGGATCGACAGCTGGGAAACCGCCGTGCAGGCAGCGCTCCGTGGTCAGCCTGATGGTGCACTGCCCCCGTGGGTCGCGGGTGAGAGAAAGATGGGCGAGCCCCGGTGCGACATGGATCGCGCCCGGGCGCACCGTCATGCCCTCCTCCGCCACCATCACGGCGCGGCTGGTCGAGCGGCGGAGTTGCTCGGCGAACAGTTGCTGGAAATTGGCCGGCAAGTGCTGGGTGATGAAGATCGGGGCCTGAAGCTGACCTTCCAGCCGTGCGATCAGTTCCATGATCGCGGTGATGCCGCCGGTTGAGGCGCCGATCCCGACCGCACGGACCAGCATGCCCGCCGGGCGCAGACGCGCTCTGGCCTGATCGACCGGCTCGGGCGTGCGGCTGCGCTCGGCCGAGGGGACGAGGTGGACCAGCCGGTCGCGCAGATGTTCGACAAAGGCATCGCTAAAATGGCCCGCGCTCGGCTTGGCGACCACATCGCTGGCACCCATCGCCAGTGCCTGCAAGGAAATCTCGCTGCCCTCGCGGCAATTGGCGGAGAGCAACACGACCTGCGTGGCGGTGCCGCGCTCCAGCAATCTGGGCAGCACCTGCAGACCGTCGAGGCCGGGCATCTGCATGTCGAGGAGAACGAGGTCAACCGCTTGCTCGCGCACGAAGGTCAGCGCCTCGTCGCCGTTGGACACGGCACCGACCACGGCGAAACGAAGATCCTGCGCCAAAGCCTTGGTCATGATCCGCCGCACGACAACGGAATCGTCAACGATCAGGACGCTGATCGTCGGCCGTACGGGCACCCTATCATCCTTGGCGGCGTCATCTTGGGAGGTGGCGCGAGTGGCGGGCATATGGGTCTTTCGCCTTAAAGGACGCCGACGATTTGCAGCTTGCTCTCCAGCGTGTCCCGGTCGAACGGCTTCATGACATATTCGTCCGCGCCGGCATCGACCGCAGCGCGGATATGATCGACGCCGTTCTCGGTGGTGCAGAAGATGACTTTGGGTGGACGAACGAGGTCGCGGCGGGACAGTTCCCTGAGGAAGTCGAGCCCGCTCATGATCGGCATGTTCCAATCGAGGAGCACGACATCGGGCATGCTGGCGTCGCACATTGCCAGCGCCTCGCGACCGTCACCCGCTTCGTCGACCCGCAGGTCGAGTGATTCGAGAATGTGACGCGCGACCTTGCGGATCACCTTTGAATCGTCGACGATGAGGCAGTGGGGCATCTTGTGCAACTCTTGCGACCCTGATTGATCCCGCACCCTAAGGTTGGGATGTAAGCTTTCCGTAAACGATCATGCCGCCAGCGTGCCGTTGCCCGGCGGTACGGCAAAATCAGACAGCGTGACGAGCAGATGGCTCCGTCCTTCGCGTTCGACGATGCCAGAGGCATAAGGCGCCCACACCGGGTCGATGCGGCCATGCACGGGCTGGGCCTCCTCGGGCGCGAGGCAGATATCGCTCACCGAATCGACCAGGAAGCCATAGCTGTGCGCGGCGATGTCGGCGACGATGGCGAGCGAGGCGCTTCCGTCCAGCCCGCCCTTGCCGAAGATCCGTGCTTCCATGTCGATCACCGTGAGCACCCGGCTGCGCAGGGCGGCGAGGCCCCGGACATGCGCCTGAACGAGCGGGATGGGAACGATATCGCCCAGCCGGACCACGGCTTCCACCTCGCTGGCGCGTACGGCAATGGGGACGTCTGCGATGCTGGCGAACAGGAACAGCGATTCGGTCATGCAACCCTCCGCGTGGCTTGCGCGATCGCGGCGAAGATCTGGGCGCGGTCGTAGCGGTAAACCGTCTCCCGGGCTGTGGCGGTGGGAACGGCGTCCTCGCGCAGCGTGATGACGGGGATGGTGCCGGCATCATCTCCGGTTTCGGCGGCATCCACGTCGGTGCGCAGGATCACATGGGCAGTGTCTTGCTCACCGACAGGTCCGAACTGCACCTCATGTCCGGCCTGGATGAGCAGCGGCGCCAGGATATTGCGCATCCACGCGTCGTCCTCATCGGGGATCAGGCAGCGAATCGGCTCGCCGGCACGGGCTATCGCGTTCTGTGCGTGCGCTTCTGCGAAGAGCGCGAACGGGTCGAGCATCTCGATCTGTGTCTCGCCCACCATCACCAGCCCGGCGAGCCGGCCGCCGGCCACTGCCGCGTCGACAGCCTGCGGAACGTCGAGGATGTCGATGACGTCTGCGATCAGGTAGCAAAGCTGCTCCTCTCCCGCATTGAGGCGCAGCGACTTGAGACTGCCATCATCTACCGGTTGCGCGTTGAGCGCGGGCACCAGCCGGTCCTCGATGCGCACGAACGCGGCCGTTCCGCAGAGGGCGATCTCATTGGCGGTGATGTCTTCGACCCGGTCGACCACGGCGAGGGGAACCAGCCGGTGCGTGCCGTCGCGTTCGCGGAACATGAGCGCCTGCATGGTTGGCTCGGCGACTGTCTCGGCTACCGATGCGGCAGGCCGTTGCGAGGCTTCCGCCTCACGCAAAGGCAATTGTGCGACGTGGGCGAGTCCGGCGGCATCGAGCAGCAGCATCGGCTGGCCGTTGTCCGGCAGGGTCATGCCGGCAAACACGCCGGCGGCGGTCACCGCAGGCGGGGCGGGGCGGATGACCAGCTCCTCGTTGCTTTCCACCGCCTGCACGCCGAGCACATAGGGCTGGCCGGCAGGCGAGCGGATGACCATGAGAATCCGTGGCCCATCGACGCTTTTTGCCCGACCGAGCTTCAGCACCTCCTCCAGGTCGATGAAGGCGTGGCGCTTGCCGCGAATTGTTGCGATGCGTGCGCCGCCGACTTCCTCGATCGAGACCATGGCGCTGGTCTGGTGCAGCAACTCGACGACATTGTTGCGCGGGATGGCGAAGAAATGCGTGTCGCTGCGAACGATGAGGCCGGGGATGATGGTGAGCGTCAGCGGTACGCGCAGGGTGATCGTCGTGCCGCGGCCCGGCACGCTTGCAATGGTGATGATGCCGCCGATCTGTTCGATATTGGTCCGCACGACATCCATGCCGACCCCGCGTCCCGAGATGGACGTGACCCTGGCGGCGGTCGACAGGCCAGCGCGGAAGATAAGGTTGAGCGTTTCCGTGTCACTGATCTGCGCTGCCTCGGCAGGCGTGAGCAGTTTGGCCGTAATCGCCTTTGCGACGAGCGCGGCGCGATCGATGCCGCGACCGTCATCTTGCACTTCGATGACGATCTGATTCCCGGACTGGCGTGCGATGATCTGCAGCGCTCCCACTTCCGGCTTGCCGGCGGCGCGCCGTTCGGCCGGGGTCTCGATACCGTGGTCGAGGGCGTTGCGCACGATGTGGGTGAGCGGATCGAGAACCATCTCGATCATCTCCCGGTCCATCTCGACCTCGCCGCCATCGAGGTCGAGCGTGGCCTTCTTGCCCAGCTCCTGGGAGAGATCGCGCACCATGCGGGGGAGGGCGGCGTAGAGCCGGTCGACGCGCTGCATTCGGGTCTTGCTGATCATGTCGCGCAAGTCCGCGACGTTGGCGGAGAGGCGTTCGAAACTGCCTTCCAGTTCCGGTTCGATGGGGCGCTCACGCAGCCGCCGGGCGAGATCGTTTCGCGCCAGCACCATGTCGGAAATGCCGCTCATAAGCTGGTCGATGAGTGCCAGTGGCAGCCGGATGGTGCGCGGCGCTCGGCCACCTGACTTGCTGTGTGCGGGCCCGGCCTCCTCCGGTGCCTCGGCATGGTAGCCCCGCGTGTCTGCGGTTTCCGGCATCAGAATATCGTCGCATGTCTCGGGCGCGGGCTCGAAAGTTTCGGGCCTGCTGGTGCTCGCGAGCAGCGCATCGAGCAGGGCGTCGTCGTCCGATTCGGGGATGGTCTCATCCCCCCCGAGGTCGCGCGCGAGTGCGCCAATGCGGTCCATCACCGCGAGTACGGCGCTGACGGTAGCGGGGTCGGCGCTCCGCTCGCCACGTCTCACCGCAGCCAGCGCCTCCTCCGCGCCATGTGCAAGCCTTTCGAAGCGCGGCAGATTGAGGAAGCCGCAACTTCCCTTCACGGTGTGGAAGAAGCGGAAGAAGGCATCGAGACGCGATTGGTCGGTGGGGTCGGCTTCCCAGGCAACCACCTCGCTGGAGAGCGTCTCCAGCGTTTCCAGGGTCTCTGCTATGAATTCTCCCAGAATTTCGTCCATGCGCCGGCGACCTTGCTTGCAGGTCGCCGTCATGGGGCAGAGTGATTAAATCCGGGTTAAGGTTTGCCGGGCGCCGTGATGGGGAGGCGCACCTAGCGCGTGGGCAGGCGCGCACCGAACATCAGGAACGGCTCACCCTCCTCGGAAATCATCAGATCTCCGCCGGACGCGGCGGCGATCGAACGAATCATGAAGGCGGGCGCGGTACGGCTCGTCACCTCGCCGCCGTCGCGCGTCAGGGCAGCGCGGATCGCCGGATCGAAGGTGATGCGGCTCCCCTCGCCGCGCACCGCAATCTCGGTGACGCCACTGCCTTGCTCGGCGCCAATCGCCAGCGTGCCGCCGCGCGGCAGAGCCTCGCCCGCCAGCATCACCAGGTTCAGCAACAGCTTGGCGGCCGGCTTGGGCAGGCTCTCGCCAGCGATCATCCATTGCAGCGCAAGCTTGCCGCCGGGCGGGAAAAGCCCTTCCACGGCGCTGCGTATCTCATGCAGGGCGATGGCCTCGCCGAAACCCCCGCCGGCGCCAAAGGCCAGGCGGAAGAATTTGAGCTTGCCTGCGGTGGTGCGCGCGCTGTCCCCCAGCAAGCCGATGCATTGCTCGCGGACTTGCGGGTCGGTCTCGTCGGCGATCAGTTCGATACCATTATTGAGTGCGCCCACGGGGCTCAGCAGATCATGACACAGGCGGGAACAGAGCAGGCTGGCGAAGTCGATGGAGTCGAACGCGGTAGGCTGGGCCAAGATCGGAGAATCCTCTTCAGGGTTCGGGGCGTGCCGGCGATGGACAAGGTGGTCACATGCGTCGGGCGTTGCGCCCTCATGCCGGGCCGCACGGGGTGGCGCAAGGCCGAGATGCGGCGGGACCGTCCACCCTTGCGGCCAACGGGCGGTGGAGTGGGATCAGCGGGGAGCCGACGGCGTGTCGGTTTCGATGAGCGCCATCGGCTCGAACCGGCCATGCAATTGGCCAACGGGTACCGCCCGCCAAGCCCGCGCGGAGCCGGTGCCGCCAATGAGCAGCCAGATTTCGCCATTGCCCTGCGCCATGGCCGCGTCGACCAGCGAGGGCGTTGGCGTGCCCTCTGGGTGTGAATGATAATAGCCGAGGATCGCCGGTCCGCCGGAGCGCGCTTCGCGATGTGCCTGCAGGAGCACGACGGGGTCGATCTCGAAGAAATGGCGTGGCTCGGCGGCGACGTTGGCGGCGGGCCGGATGGCGGCAACGCGGCCGCTCTCCCGTGCGCCAAGCAGCAGGCCGCAGCACTCTTCGGAACCGGCGGCGCGGGCGTGGTCGCGAATGGAGTCGAGCAGGGCCGTTGAAATGGTGAGGCTCATCCCCACATGCTAGGCGATGACTGAGGGGGTCGCCACCGTTTCGGCTGAAATCACGCCCGCGCTTCACGGCGTGCGGCTGGATCGTGCCTTGGCTGAACTCGTGCCCGAATTGTCTCGGGAGCGGGTGAAGGCGCTTATTCTGGCCGGTCAAGTGCGCGGCCCGGGTGGACATCCGGCCAACGATCCGGCGCTCAAGGTGAAAGCGCAGACCCTGTTCGCGCTCGCCATTCCCCCAGCGGCACCGGCCGAGGCGATCGCGCAGGAGATCGCCCTCAATATCGCCTATGAGGATGAGCATCTCATCGTCGTCGACAAGCCAGCGGGCATGGTCGTGCATCCGGCGGCGGGCAATCCGGACGGGACGCTGGTCAACGCCTTGCTCCACCATTGCGCGGGCCAGCTCTCCGGGATCGGCGGCGTGGCACGGCCGGGCATCGTCCACCGCATCGACAAGGATACCTCCGGGCTGCTTGTCGTCGCCAAGAGCGACGCGGCCCATGAAGGGCTGGCCCGCCAGTTCAAGGATCACAGCATCGAACGGCGCTATCTGGCGCTCGTCAACGGCATCCCTGTCCCCCCGGCTGGCACGGTCGACCGCTGGATCGGTCGCTCGGATGCCGACCGCAAGAAGATGGCGGTGCAGCGCGAGGGGCGCGGCAAGCACGCTGTCACGCATTATCGCATGCTGGAGGCGCTCGACCGCGCCGCGCTCGTCGAGTGCCGGCTGGAGACAGGGCGGACCCACCAGGTGCGCGTCCACATGGCGCATCTCGGCCATCCGCTGCTGGGGGATCCGGCTTATGGGCGCGGTGGCCCGCACAAGGCGCTCCTCGCACAACTGGGCTTCCACCGGCAGGCCCTCCATGCCGCAGTGCTCGGATTCGTCCACCCCGTGACAAGCCAGACTCTGCGCTTTGAAAGTCCAATTGCGGATGACATGCAGCAACTGTTCAGCCATCTTTGCGTATTAGAGAAATAAGAGTCGAATGAGACGACCACCACTCCTCCCGCGTCTCCCAGAAGGACCCAATCCGTGAGCAATGGTAGCAATGTCCCTGCGACGATCCCCGCGCTTGGCGGCGATGCCAGCCTGAACCGCTATCTCGCGGAGATTCGCAAGTTTCCCATCCTGAAGCCCGAGGAAGAGTATATGCTCGCCAAGCGCTATCAGGAACATGGCGATCCCGAGGCAGCGGCCAAGCTGGTCACCAGCCATCTGCGCCTCGTGGCCAAGATCGCCATGGGTTATCGCGGCTACGGTCTGCCCGTGGCGGAACTGATCTCCGAGGGCAATATCGGCCTGATGCAGGGCGTGAAGAAGTTCGAGCCCGATCGGGGCTTCCGCCTCGCCACCTATGCGATGTGGTGGATCCGCGCTTCCATCCAGGAATTCATCCTGCGCTCGTGGAGCCTGGTCAAGATCGGCACCACGGCCGCGCAGAAGAAGCTGTTCTTTAACCTGCGTCGGATGAAGAACAACCTCGAAGCATTCGAGGATGGCGACCTGCACCCCGACACCGTGGCCAAGATCGCCACCGATCTCGGCGTGGCGGAGGAAGACGTCATCTCGATGAATCGCCGCATGGCGATGGGCGGCGATACGTCTCTCAATGTCTCCGTGAACGAGGATGGCGAGGGGCAATGGCAGGATTGGCTCGCCGATGACGGCCCCTTGCAGGATCAGGTTCTCGCCGAGGAGCAGGAGAGCGACGTACGCCACGCCATGCTGCTCGATGCCATGAGCGACCTTAACGATCGCGAGCGCCATATCCTCCAGGAACGCCGCCTTGCAGAGGAACCCAAGACGCTGGAGGAACTCTCGCAAGTCTATGGCGTCAGCCGCGAACGCGTCCGGCAGATCGAGGTCCGCGCTTTCGAGAAGCTCCAGCGCGCGATGATGCGTCTTGCCGGGGACAAGCGGCTGCTTCCGGTCGCGGGCTGAAACGGCCGTCGCATCGGGGGCATAGCCCGTGATCGCCGCTATGCGGGTGCATGGCGGGTTAGGTGCGCGGGGCTTTCAGCGATGTCGAGAGCGCTGCGTCTAGCCAGCTGTGGCTGGCCAGCTCTGCCTTGGCCCCCGGGCAAGGTCGCCAAATGGCGTCGAAGACCTGGGTGAGCCAAGGAAATGGCGGCGCAACCGCCTGAAGCCCCACGCGATTCGGCACAGGCTGCGGCAGGCGGTTCCGCCCGGAGCGAAAATGCTCTAGGGCGCCGGTCATGGTTCACACGCTTCTTGTTATGCTTGGCGGCGCGATCGGTGCCGCCATGCGCTATCATCTTGGCCGCGCGACGCTGCGGCTGTTCGGCACGGGTTGGCCCCATGGCACGTTTGCCGCCAACGTGCTGGGTGGCTTCGCGATGGGCCTGCTGACCGGCTGGCTCGCCATGCGGGCGCAGAGTGGCGCTGAGCAGGTTCGGCTGTTTGTAGCGGTCGGGGTCTTGGGCGGGTTCACGACCTTCTCCGCTTTCAGCTTGGAAACGATGCTGATGATCGAGCGCGGTGAGTGGATTCCCGCACTGGCCTATGCGGTGCTGTCGGTCGTGGTCTCGGTCGGTGCGCTGGCGCTTGGTCTGCTCGTCATGCGGGGTGTACCGGCATGAGCCGTGCCAAGGCGGGCGATCCCGCGGCCGTGCGCCAGTTCACCGTGAGCGCCGAGGATGACGGCATCCGGCTCGATCGCTGGTTCAAGCGCCACATGGAAGATGTGCCCTTCGCGACCGTCTCGCGCTGGGCGCGCACGGGGCAACTGCGGGTCGACGGTGCGCGGGCAACGCCTGGCGACCGTCTCACGGAAGGGCAGGTGCTGCGCGTGCCGCCGCTCGACCCCGCCGTCACGCGCACCGGCCGCGCGGCGCGCCCACGCCCGGTGTTGAGCGAGGACCAGATTGCCTTTGCCGAAGGCCTGGTCATCCATCGCGATGCGCAGGCACTGGTCATCAACAAGCCGCCGGGCCTTGCGACGCAGGGCGGCACCAAGACCAAGGACCATGTCGACGGCTTGCTCGATGCATTGATGTTCGAGCGGGACGACCGACCCCGGCTCGTCCACCGGCTGGACAAGGACACGAGCGGCGTGCTGCTGCTCGCCCGCTCGGCTCGCGCTGCCGCGCATTTCGCCAAGGCGTTCTCCTCGCGCAGCGTGCGCAAGGTCTATTGGGCGATCATCGTCGGCGTGCCGTCCATCGACGATGGCTATATCGATCTGCCGCTCGCCAAGCAGCCCGGCACGGGCGGCGAGAAGATGCATGTCGACGAGGCGGAGGGCGCTCCGGCGCGCACGCGCTACCGGGTCATCGAGCGCGCCGGCAATCGCGCCGCCTGGGTCGAACTGCAACCGCACACCGGGCGCACCCATCAGCTCCGCGTGCACATGGCGGCGATCGGCCATCCGATCGTGGGGGATGGCAAATATGGCGGCAAGGATGCATTTCTCAGCGGCACGATCAGCCGCAAGATGCACCTTCATGCTCGTCGGCTGCGCATCGACCATCCCGATGGCTCGCCGCTGGATGTAAAGGCCGATTTGCCGCGCCACTTTGCCGAGACATTGGCCGATCTCGGCTTCGACATGGCTGAAGGCGACTTGCCGCTGGAGGAGAAGGCGCCCTCCAAGGAGGAGGAGAAGGCCGCCGCCAGGCGCGCCGCCGCCGCCCACGCCAAGGACGTGCGCAAGGCGCGGCGCGGTGAACGGCGCGGACGCATCGGCGCCAAGGGCAAACCGACAGGGCCAAAGGCCAGGGCCGGCGGTCCGGCGGCACGGTCCGGCAAACCGGCGCGGCCCGGCAAGCCACGAGGAGCCGGGCCGGGGCCAGGTAAGCCGCGCCGAGGCTGAGCAAATGCGGAGGGGGTTTGTCGTCTGGCAAAGATTCAGGCCGGACGCATGCATATTCCATAATCGGCGGTTGCATGCGGGCGCATGAGTCGCAAGAAGGCGCACGAAGACAACTTCATTTCATGATCGAATTTGCGAAGGAGCCGGAAATTGCCCCGGATAGACGAGAAACTTTTACCTATTTTCGAGGATGTGCTGCGGCGCAATGCCGGCGAGTCAGAGTTTCACCAGGCCGTTGAAGAGGTTCTGGAGAGCCTTGGCTGCGTGATCAGCAAGCACCCCGAATATGCCGATAACGCGCTCATCGAGCGCATCTGCGAACCCGAGCGGCAGATCATCTTCCGCGTGCCGTGGGTCGACGATGCGGGTCAGGTGCAGATCAACCGGGGCTTCCGCGTCCAGTTCAACTCGGCGCTGGGGCCGTACAAGGGCGGCCTGCGCTTCCACCCCTCGGTGAATATCGGCATCATCAAGTTTCTCGGCTTCGAGCAGACCTTCAAGAACGCGCTGACCGGCATGCCGATCGGCGGCGGCAAGGGCGGCTCCGACTTCAATCCGCGCGGCCGCTCGGACGGCGAGATCATGCGCTTCTGCCAGTCGTTCATGACCGAGCTGTATCGCCATCTCGGCGAATATACCGACGTGCCGGCCGGCGACATCGGCGTGGGCGGGCGCGAGATCGGCTATCTCTTCGGCCAGTACAAGCGCCTCACCAACCGCTACGAGGCGGGCGTGCTCACCGGCAAGGGCCTTAACTACGGCGGCTCGCGCGCGCGCACGGAAGCGACCGGCTATGGCTGCGTCTACTTCGTCGACCAGATGATGCGCACGCGTGGCATGTCGTTTGAGGGCAAGCGCGCCGTGGTTTCGGGCTCGGGCAACGTCGCCATCTATACGATCGAGAAGATCCACGAGTTTGGCGGCAAGGCGATCGCCTGTTCCGATTCATCGGGCTACATCGTCGACGAGAACGGCATCGACCTTGAACTGCTCAAGGAAGTGAAGCTCAACCGCCGCGGTCGGGTGCGCGACTATGCGGCGCTGCGCGGCAATGGCGTGCACCATTCCGAGAAGGGTTCGATCTGGAATGTGCCATGCGAGGTCGCCATGCCCTCCGCAACGCAGAACGAGCTGGACGGCAATGACGCCAAGGCGCTCATCGAGAACGGCGTGATCGCGGTTGGCGAAGGCGCCAACATGCCCTCCACGCCGGATGCGATCCGCCAGTTCCAGGAAGCGAACATTCTGTTCGGTCCGGCCAAGGCGGCCAATGCCGGCGGCGTTGCGACCTCCGCACTGGAAATGCAGCAGAACGCCTCGCGCGATAGCTGGACCTTCGAGGACACCGAGAAGCGCCTCGCGACGATCATGCGTCGTATCCACGACAGCTGTGCCGCGACCGCCGACAAATATGGCGCACCGGGCAACTACGTGCTTGGCGCCAATATCACCGGCTTCGTGCGCGTCGCCGACGCGATGCGCTCGCTGGGCGTGATCTGAACCACAGGCGGATAAGCCCGGCTAATGGGGGCGGCGAAGCGGCGCATGCGCCGCTTCGCCGCCCCCATTTGCATGGAATGCACCGTGCCTCGGGGCGCGCGGGCGATATGGAAGCCCCTCCTCACAGGGGTGCCAGCCATCCACGGGGGAGCGGGTGGCTCATCAACGTGGACATAGCCCTCGTCCCGGCCTGGGCAGGGAGTTCAGTAGCAGCGCTCTGTAGAGCTAGGCTCTGCCTTCGCAGGAGCAAGACGCCGGTTGGCGCCGTGGATGTGGGAGGGGGCGGCCGCCGGAGGCCGGGATCAGTCTGATTTCAAGCTCAGGCAATGTTCACCCACAGCGCTCGCCGCCATCGTTCGTGGTCGACCGCCGCCGATAAGCGCTCACCCCCGACGCGTGCCGCTCATCGTGAGCGTGCCGAACGCGCCGGCGTCGATTGTGCCGGTCAGCTTGCCATCGGTGACGATGGCCTCGCAGCGCAGCGTCATCGGCATGGGAATGGTCATCTCCATGGTCCAGTTCAGGCGGTTGCCATCTACCTTGCCATCCTTGACGTCCAGCGAACCGAGCGGACCGGCATTGGTGCCATTGAATCGCTCGCCGTCGCTCACGATGGTGAACACGCTGGACTGGTCGCCCATCGGCGTCTTGGTGATGCAGTCATAGGCGCCATCGACCTTGGCCATGCTTTCGTCTCCTATCTGTGGGTAGCAGTTACTTGGCAGCCGGCTTGTCCGGCGCGATCTCGGTGACAGGGAGGCCCAAGGCGTCGAGCTGACCGGCAATTTTGCTCTTATCGCCAACGACGATCCAGCTCAGCTTGGCGGGGTCCAGGATGGAGCGGGCCGCCATATCGAGCTTCTCCGGGCTCAGATCAGCATAGCGGGGGGCGAGGCTTTCGACATAGTCGAATGGCCGCCCGTAGAGTGCATCCGCCTGCATCTGCCCGAGCACGGCGGTTGACGTCTCGAAGCGCGCCGGCAACTGCGCGATCTCGCCCTTGATGACGCGGTTATACTCCGCCACCGTCACGCCTTTGGCGCCGAGGAACTGGGCAATATTGTCGCGCATCGCGGCGATGGCCGGGCCGGTCTGATCCGCCTGCACTGGCGCGGAGACGATGTAGGGGCTGCGCTCGGCGCGCGTGGCAAGATAGGCCCGCACACCGTAGGACCAGCCCTTCACCTCGCGAATATCGGTGTTGAGGCGGGACAGAAAATCATCGCCCAGCACGGTGTTGGCGGCATAGAAGGGCACCAGATCGTCGCTGCCCTTCGCCTGCGTCACGAAGCCGCCGAGGATGATCGATTGCGGCGATTGCGGCCGATCGATGAGGAAGATGCCCGGCTTGGGTGCCGGCACCGGCACGGTAAAATCCTTCTGCGGCGAGGCCATGCGGTTCTGCGGCCATTTGCCGAAATGTGCATCGAGCAGCGGCTTGATCTCGTCCATGGTGACGTCACCCGCGACGAAGATCTCCGCCTTGCCCGGCACGATCCAGCGATTGTGATAGGCGACGAGGTCATCGCGCGTGATCGCCTGCACCGTTTCCGTATCGCCCCGGCCACTGGCCGAGACGCCATAGGGGTGCGCGTCGCCATAGAGCAGCGGGAAGATGGCACGGCTGGCGAGCCCTTGCGGCTGTGTCTTCTCCGCGGCGATGCTAGCGAGCTGGATGGCGCGCAGCCGCTCGACCTCGCTCGGCACGAAGGCCGGGTTGCGAATGACGTCCGCCAGCAGCGCGAGCGAGGGCGCGAGATTAGCCTTGAGCGCGTAGAGAGAAACGGAGGTGCGATCCATGCTTTGGCCGGTCGTGATATTGGCGCCGAGGCGCTCCTGCTCCTCCGCAATCTCGATGGTCGAGCGGGTGGTCGTGCCGGCTTCGAGAAGACTCAGCATCAGGGCGCTGAGACCGAGCCGGTCGCGCCGGTCGCTCGCCATGCCGGCGTCGAAGCTGACCGCCACGCGCACGGCGGGGACGGTTGTGCGCCGGGCGACGTGCAGCTTGACGCCATTGCTGAGCGTTGCCGTCTCCACGGTGGGGAAGTCGAGTGCCGGGCTCGGCTGCACCTCGGGCAGCGGGAGTGTCGGCTTGGGTGCCTCGGCTTGCGCCGCTGCGGCGCCGCCTGGCGCGCTGACCGCGGCGTCCTCGTAGGCGTCGCGCTCGCCGGGCTCTACCTTGAGGGCGTAGACCGGGCGGGTCAGCCAGCGCTGCATGGCCGCCTTCACCCCGTCCGGCGTGGCCGAGGCGATCGCTGCCAGATCCTTCTTATACTGGCCCGGATCGCCCGAGTAGAGTAGCCCCTCGGCCAGCGTCGCCGCCTTGCCGCCAAAGCCGCCGACCACTTCCAGCCCCGAGATTTCAGCCGAGACTTGCCGCGTCGCCACGCGCTGAACTTCGTCGGCCGTCGGGCCGTTCCTGATCAGGTCGGCGATGATCTCGTCGAGCCGTTTGGCAACCAGGTCCGGATCGACACCGGGCTTCACGTCGGCCGTCACTTCGACCATGCCGATCTGTTCGAACTGCTGGAGCCCGGCGGTCACGCCCACCGCGATCTGCTCCTTGCGGACCAGCTCATTATCGAGCCGCGAGCTGGCGAGCCCGCCAAGCACCGCCGCGCCCACCGCAAGCAGCGGCGAATCCTTGTGGTTGCGGTCCGGTGTCGTCCACAGGCGGTAGATGCGCGTGGTGGCGACCCGGTCCTTGAGGACCTGGTCGACACGCGCGGGCAGTGTCGGCACCGGCGAAACGACGGGCGCGACCGTGGGCCCGGCGGGAATGGCGCCGAAATAACGCTCCACCTTCTCGCGCGCGGTCTGCACGTCGATATCGCCGGCCAGCGCGATTATGGCGTTGTTTGGCCCATAATTGTCGCGGAACCAGGCTTTGACGTCATCCAGCGAGGCGGCGTCGAGGTCCGCCATCGAGCCGATGGTCGAGTGGGCATAGGGGTGGCCTGGGGGGAACAGCGCGGCAAGCTGGGCATATTGGACGAGACCATATGGCTGGTTGTCGCCTTGCCGCTTCTCGTTCTGCACCACGGCGCGTTGCGCATCGAGCTTGGCCTGCGTGACCGCGCCGAGCAGATGGCCCATGCGGTCAGCTTCCATGAACAAGGCGAGGTCGAGCGCCCCGGTCGGCACCGTTTCGACATAGTTGGTGCGGTCGAACCAGGTCGAGCCGTTGGTTGCGGTCGAGCCCGCGGTGGTCAGCGGCTCATCGAAATCAGGCACATTCTCCGACCCACCGAACATCAGATGCTCGAAGAGGTGAGCAAAGCCCGTCTTGCCCTTCGGTTCGTTCTTGGATCCGACGCGGTAGTAGACGGTGACGCCGACGACCGGCGCCTTGCGGTCGGTATGGACGATGACGCGCAGGCCGTTGGCGAGCGTGAACGTCTCGTAGGGAATGTCGACCTGCTTGATAAGGTCGGTGAGCGGCGCGAGTCCTGCGGTGGGCGCTGCGGCGGTGGCGGCCGGCCTCGGCTTGGCCTGCGCGAAGGCCGGCGCGGTGGCGACAAGCGCCGCTCCGGCCAGTAACGCGGCGAGGGAACGGGCGATGGAGCGGGGCTGGCGCATGGGCAGGGCCTTCGTCTGCAGGCGAGTGGAACAGCGCCGTACCATAATGATGTGCCCCGACGGCGCAATCCGCCTTCTTGCTGGACAGGCTGGAGCCCGCCGGTAGAATTCCGGCACGTCGGCCGGTTCCGGCCCGCCATATCGTCAGGTATTTTCCATGGTCTTTTCGCGTTCCCGCTCGTTGCCCGCAGCCGCCCTATTGCTCTGCCTCCCGCTCGCGGTCCCGGCATCCGCCCATGAACCTGCGGCGCAAAAGGCCGCGCCCGCTGCTACCCGCCCGGCTACGCCGTTGATCCCGGAAGCGGCCTTGCCGCTCGATCCGCGTTTTTCGCCCGAGCGGGTCAAGGCGGACGTTACTTTCCTTGCGGACGATCTGCTGGAGGGGCGTGATACCGGGAGCCCGGGTTATGAGATTGCCGCCCGCTATGTCGCCCAGCGCTTCGCCGCGCTTGGGCTCAAGCCCATGGGCGATGATGGCGACTGGTTCCAGCGCATCACCTTCCAGAAGACCGAGCGGCTCGATGCGCCTTCCGGCGTTACCGTCACGGGCCCTGCCGGCAGCGCCACTTTCAGCCACGGGATCAACGCGCTGGTTTCCGTGAATGCCAACGAGCCGAGGCTGGACGTGACCGCGCCGCTGGTCTTTGTCGGTTACGGCATGGTCGACAAGCGGCTGGGGCTGGACGACTATGCCGGTCTCGACGTGCGCGGCAAGATTGTGGTGCTCCTGCGCGGTTTTCCCGAAAATCTGCCCAGCGAGCCCGCCGCCTACGTGGTCAGTGCCAAGGCGGAGGTTGCGCAGGCGCACGGGGCGATCGGCCTCATCCAGATCGACACCGACGCCTCTGCCCGCCAGCGCCCCTGGCAACGACGACTGCTGCTTTCCTCGCAGCCAAGCTTTACCTGGGTTGGGCCGGACGGCGTGCCGTTCGACGAGACGCCTGGCATCCGTGTCGGTGCTTCGCTCGACAGCAAGGGCGCGGCTGCCCTGTTCGCCGGTGCGCCACGATCACTCGCGCAGGTGCTTCGCGAGGCGGCGCGCAGGGGAGCCCGGCCCAAGGGATTCGCGCTCAAGACCAGCGCGCGCATATTCGGCCAGAGCCGGAGCAGTCGCGTCACCAGCCCCAATGTCGTGGCGATGATCCCCGGCGGCGATCCGGCGCTGGCCGACGAATATGTCATTCTTTCGGGGCATCTCGACCATATCGGCATCAGCCCTGCGATGCCGGGCGACCCGGCCGACAAGGATCGGATCAACAATGGCGCTCTCGACAATGCCGCCGGGATCGCCACCCTGCTGGAGGTCGCCCATGTGATGAGCCAGGAGGCGACCGACAAGGGCGGGACGAAGCCGCGCCGTTCGGTCATCTTCCTGGCTTCGACCGGGGAAGAGAAAGGCCTGCTCGGCGCGGATTATTACGCCCGCCATGCCAGTGTGCCGGTCAGCAAGATCGTCGGTAATGTCGATCTCGACATGCCGGTGCTGACCTACGCGTTCACCGACCTCACGGCTTATGGCGCCGAGCATTCGACGCTCGGCAAACTGACCGCCGAGGCCGTCGCGCCGATGAAGCTGGCGCTGGCGCCCGATCCCATTCCCGAGGAAACCGTGTTCGTCCGTTCGGACCACTATATGTTCGTCAAGCAGGGCGTGCCTGCGGTGTTCCTCGCCACCGGCTTCGGCAATGGCGGCGAGGCGGCCTATAATCATTACAACGAGCAGAATTACCATCAGCCCGGGGACGACCTGAAGCAGCCGATCATCTGGCGGGCGGGGGCGCGCTTCGCGGAGGCCAATTACCGCATCACCCGCGCCATGGCCGATGCCGATATGCCGCCGCGCTGGCTCAAGGGCGATTTCTTCGGCGACCTGTTCGCGCCCAATGCGCCCAAGGCCGAGGCGGCGAATTAGAAACTTATCACCAACGAAAACGGGTTTGGCGACTTAGGCCGCGTCGACGCCGATCGCCTCGCTCACATGGCGGAGGCCGTCGCGCTTGAGCAAGGCGGCAAGGCCCTTGTTGATGCGCGCGGGCAGATAGGGGCCCTCGTAGATCATCGCCGAATAGAGCTGGACCAGACTGGCGCCGGCGCGAATGCGGGCATAGGCCTGCTCGGCGCTGGCGATGCCGCCGGCGCCGACGAGCGGCAGGCGCGAGCCCAGCAACCGACGGAAATCGCGCAGCCGGGCGAGGGCCAGATCGTGCAGCGGCGCACCCGAGAGGCCGCCGGCTTCGTCCGCTTGCGGGGCGGTGAGGCGCGGACGGGATATCGTTGTATTGCTAATTATGAGGGCATCGATCCGATGGGCAAGACTCAACTCGGCAATGTCCTCGATATCGGCGGGCTCCAGATCGGGCGCGACCTTGAGCAGGACCGGCGGCCCGCCGGCCGGGCGCGCGGCCATCACCCGGCCGAGCAGCTCGTCCAGCGCGGCGCGGCTCTGCAGGGCGCGCAGGCCCGGTGTGTTGGGCGAGGAAATATTGACGGTGAGATAGTGCGCATGGGCGCTCATCGCGCGCACACCCGCCTCATAATCCGCGATTCGGTCGGTGGCGTCCTTGTTGGCGCCGATGTTGACGCCGAGCACGAAGCCGGCGGGGATGCGATGGCGCGCCAGCCGGGCCTGCGCCGCCGCCTGCCCGCCATTGTTGAACCCCATGCGGTTGATGATCGCCTCATCCTCGACAAGCCGGAACAGGCGCGGCCGGGGATTGCCGGGCTGCGGGCGCGGCGTCAGCGTGCCCAGCTCGGCGAACCCGAAACCGAGCGCGCCCATCCGATGGGCGACGTGCCCATCCTTGTCGAACCCGGCGGCGAGGCCAACCGGGCTGGCGAAGCGCAGGCCGAGCAGCGTCTGCGCCAGCACCGGATCGGGCGTGGCGGCGTGCGGCAGCGGCAGGCGCAGCGCGGCGAGGGCAAGATGATGGGCGGTTTCCGCCTCGAACGCGAACAATAGGGGGCGGATCAGCCGATACATGGGGCGCCTATGCCAGCAAGGCTTGCGGTGGTCAAAGCGTGGGGCCGAGCTGCAACGGATTTGCACATGGCCCCCAAAAAAATCGTGGTGAAGTGCGGGCGTGTCGATTCCGTCCAATCACCAAGCAGCGAATCGCGCTAGGAAGATCGTGCGACCCGAAGGGCTCTCAGTCGTCCGGCTTAGAGACCTTGAACTTCAAGCGGTCCGGCCGGTGTTCATCGGCTGGACCGCTTTTTTCGTTCCCTCGACCCGGAATTCGTGCGAAAAGTGGGCCGGATGGGAAGTGGTGGTTATTCTTTGACCGCCGTTCTTCCTGTTTGCGGGGCAGGTGAACCTGTGTTCATCGTCCGTAGAGAGTGGCCAGGGTCGCATATGCGTCACAAATTCTCCGTCGCCGATGCGGCCGACATGGTCGCCCTGAGCTATTTCGTGCCCCCCGCCGATCTGGCCCGGTTGTTCGGCGCCTTGTATCTGTTCACCGCCGACCAACCCCGCGTAGCCGATCACACCCGCGCCGATCTGGCGCAGATCCGCTTCATGTTGGCCGGCATGGGCGCCTACCAATTCGGTGACGGACGGCAGGTCCGGACCCCGGAGTGCTGCCTGCTCGGGCCAACCAGCATGGCGACTCATTTCGACGTGGTCGGGCCGATGCAGGTGGTTGGCGTCACCGTACTACCGCTTGGCTGGGCCGCGCTGCGGGTGGGCGATGCGGACGCCATGGCCGACGACGTGGTCGATCTCACGGCCCGCTACGGTACCGTCTGGCGGGACATGTTGCTCCTGCTACGCTCGATCGAGGACCCGCAGAAGGCGGCGGATGCCTTCTGGACATTCATCCGCACGCAGATTCTCCCCGTGTCCGACAGCGACCGGCGGTTTGTCGAGGCGACTGACTGTTGGCTCGCCGATGAGCAGTCGCCCCGCGTTGAGGTGTTGCAGGAGGCGACCGGGCTGTCCGCCCGCCAGCTCGCGCGCTGGTGCAACCGTCTCTACGGCGCGCCACCCAAATATCTGGCGCGCAAATATCGCGCGCTGCGCTGCGCCCAGACGCTGGCGCGCGAGGCGCTGGACTGGTCCGAAATCAGCGGGGACGCCTTTTACGATCAATCGCATTTCATTCGTGAAATCAAGCACTTCACGGGTCTTACCCCCACCGAATTGCGCGAGCGGGCAAGCATCGTCATCCGCCTCTCGATGAAGCGCGCGGATCTGACCGACGAGGTCTCCCGGTTGAGCCGGATGAGCTAGCGATACAGGCCAAGACGGATCGCAAGGGGCCAGCGTTGGTGACCTTTCCGGTCGCGTTCCATTGGGCTTGAGACTCCCGGCCCAGGGTGAGGCTGGCCTGAGCGCAAGCGCATGAGAGTCCCATGGGCAGGCGCGCGAGCGAGACCGCCGCCCCCTCCATCACCCCTCTCGCTTTGAGGCGAGTCGGGGGGATTTGTTTAAAATCGGACTTGATTTGTACGATTCCCGGGGCCATGTGCGCAATCAGACCAATTTAGTCCGATTTATTGCGAGTCACTCTCACAATGCGCCTGTCGAGCCTTGCCGATTATGCCGTGCTGATGATGCGGACCGCTGCCCTGCATTGCGGCGGCGTGCGTCATAACGCCGCGACGCTCGCACAGGAAGCGGGAATTCCCGTGCCGACTGCCCAGAAGCTGGCGAGCGTGCTCGGGCGTGCGGGGCTGTTCAAGGCCACGCGGGGGAGCGGCGGTGGCCTCAAGCTGGCGCGCCCGGCCGCGGCGATCACGCTGGCCGACATCATCGAGGCTGTGGATGGGCCGATCCTGCTGACCGCCTGCCTCGACGCCGACGGATCGGACTGCTGCGCGCTCGACCGCCCGTGCGCGATCCGCCCGCACTGGATCGGCGTCAACCGGCTGGTGCGCGAGGTGCTGAGCCAGGTGACGCTGGCCGATCTTATCGCGACGCCCGATGCGCTGCCCGCCGGGGCCCTGCAACGGGTACGCGCCGCAACTCTGGAGGCTGTGCAATGAGCGCCCCTGTCAAGAATGCCGACGCCCTCGAAGCCGTTCGCAAGGCGAGCGACTATGAATGGGGCTTCGTCTCTGACATCGAGCAGGAATTTGCCCCCAAGGGGCTGAGCGAGGAGACCGTCAGGTTCATCTCTGCCAAGAAGAACGAACCGGAATGGATGCTCGACTGGCGCCTGAAGGCCTATCGCCACTGGCTGACGATGGAAACGCCGGACTGGGCGAAGCTCAACGTGCCGCCGATCGACTATCAGGACGCCTATTATTATGCGGCGCCCAAGGCGAAGGCGACGCTGGGCAGCCTCGACGAGCTGGACCCGGAGATCCGCCGCACTTACGAGAAGCTCGGTATCCCCATCGAGGAGCAGAAGGTGCTCGCCAATGTCGCGGGCGCGCCGCGGGTCGCGGTGGACGCGGTCTTCGATAGCGTCTCGGTCGCCACCACTTTCCGCAAGGAGCTGGAGGAAGCGGGCGTCATCTTCCGCTCGATCAGCGAGGCGATCCGCGAATTTCCCGATCTGGTTAGGAAGTGGCTCGGCAAGGTGGTGCCGATGCACGACAATTACTTTGCGGCCCTGAACTGCGCGGTCTTCTCGGACGGCACCTTCGTCTATGTGCCGGAGGGCGTGCGCTGCCCGATGGAGCTTTCCACCTATTTCCGCATCAACGCGGAGAATACCGGCCAGTTCGAGCGCACGCTGATCGTCGCCGACAAGGGCGCCTATGTTTCCTATCTGGAAGGCTGCACCGCCCCGCAGCGCGACGAGAACCAGCTCCACGCCGCGGTGGTCGAGCTGATCGCCCTCGACGATGCCGAGATCAAATATTCGACCGTGCAGAACTGGTATCCCGGCGATGCCGAGGGCAAGGGCGGCATCTATAATTTCGTCACCAAGCGGGCCCTCTGCCAGGGCCGCAACAGCAAGGTGAGCTGGACCCAGGTGGAAACCGGATCGGCGATCACCTGGAAATATCCGAGCTGCGTGCTGAACGGCGAGAATAGCGTCGGCGAATTCTACTCGGTGGCGGTGACCAACAATTACCAGCAAGCCGACACCGGCACCAAGATGATCCACAACGGCAAGAACAGCCGCTCGACGATCATCTCCAAGGGGATCAGCGCCGGCAAGTCCAGCGGTACCTATCGCGGGCTGGTGCGCATGGCCGCCAACGCCGAGAATGCGCGCAACTTCACCCAGTGCGACAGCCTGCTGCTCGGCAACCGCTGCGGCGCGCACACCGTGCCCTATATCGAGGTGCGCAACCCGAGCGCGATCGTCGAGCATGAGGCGACGACGAGCAAGATCAGCGACGACCAGCTGTTCTACGCCATGCAGCGCGGGCTGGATGCGGAAAGCGCGGTGAGCCTCATCGTCAACGGCTTCGCCAAGGAGGTGTTGCAGCAGTTGCCGATGGAGTTCGCGGTTGAGGCGCAGAAGCTGCTCGGTATTAGCCTTGAGGGGAGCGTGGGATGATATCTTCAGATGACGCAGACCGCCAAGCTAGGATGTTGAGCGAAATTCAACGCAAAGTATTATTACAGTGCCATCGAAAAAATCCCTTAAATTACTCCAAAATTGCTGATGAAATTGGCGAAAGTTATGAACGCGTTCAGTTCGCGGGGCGGGCGCTACAAAAGCTGAATCTCGCCCGTATAGGTCTTATGAGTTCGCCGAGTATTTATTACGGCAGAGCTAATGAGTATTCCGGATCTGCAATTTTTCTGACTGAAAATGGCGAAACTGTTCGTTCCGCAGTTCTTAAATTGATGTACGGATAATAAAATGCTGAAAATCGACGCTCTCTCCACCCGGATCGCCGACAAGCCGATCCTCAAGGGCCTCAGCCTGACGATCAACGCGGGCGAGGTGCACGCGATCATGGGGCCCAACGGCGCCGGCAAATCGACGCTGGCCTATACGCTGGGCGGCCGGCCGGGCTACGAGCCGGCGGGCGGCAGCGTCACCTTCCGCGGGCAGGACCTGTTCGCCATGGAGCCGCACGAGCGGGCGGCGGCCGGGCTGTTCCTCGGCTTCCAGTATCCCGTCGAGATCCCCGGCGTCTCCAACGTCCAGTTCCTGCGCGAGGCGCTGAACAGCCAGCGGCGGGCGCGCGGCGAGGAGCCGCTCTCGGCGGCGGACTTCCTGCGGCTGGCGCGCGAGAAGGCGGCCCTGCTCGGCATGGATATGGAGATGCTCAAGCGGTCCGTGAACGTCGGCTTCTCCGGCGGCGAGAAGAAACGTGCCGAAATGGTTCACATGGGCATTCTCGACCCCAAGCTCGCGATCCTCGACGAGACCGACAGCGGGCTGGATATCGACGCGCTCAAGACCGTCGGCAACGGCATCAACGCGATCATGCGCGCGCCCGACAAGGCGGTGCTGCTCATCACCCATTATCAGCGCCTGCTCGACTATGTGAAGCCTGATTTCGTGCACATTCTGGCCGATGGGCGGATCGTCCGCTCGGGCGGACCGGAGCTGGCGCTGGCGCTGGAGCGCGAGGGCTATGCCGAGGTGATCGCCGCATGAGCCGGCTCGCCGCCCTTCCGACCCGGCGCGACGAGGCGTGGCGCTACAGCGACCTCGACGCGGTTGCGCGGGTCTGGCCCGCGGCCGAACCGGAACGGTTGGTTGTAGCGGCCGGTGAGCAGCGCTCGCTCGCCCTGCTGCTGGATGAGGGCACCGAGACCGTCGTGATCCGCGATCACCAGGTCGAGATCGGCGCGGGCGGCGTGCTGACGGTGCATCTGCTCACCCTCGGCGGCGCGCTGGGGCGGGTGACATTCGATGTCACGCTGGCGCGGGGCGCGCATTTCGAGCTCAAGGCGGCGCTGGTCGGCAGCGCCGCGCAGACCATCGAGCTGGTGACGACGGTGACTCACGCCGAGCCGGAGGCGACCAGCCAGCAAACGGTGCGCGCCATCGCCGCCGGCCACGCGACGACGAGTTATCTCGGCCAGATCCGCGTGGCGCGCGACGCGCAGAAGACCGACGCGGCGCAGAGCTTCAAGGCGATGCTGCTCGATCGCACGGCGACCGCCAACGCCAAGCCGGAACTGGAGATTTTCGCCGACGACGTGAAGTGCGCCCACGGTGCCACGGTGGGCGAGCTGGACAAGGCGGCGCTGTTCTACATGGCCTCGCGCGGGCTGGACCCGGCGGGCGCGCGGGCGCTGTTGCTGCGCGCCTTCATCGCCGGGCTGTTCGATGACATGACGGATGAGGGCGAGCATGCGCGGTTCGAGGCCGCGGCGCTCGCCAAGCTGGAGGCTCTGGGATGACCGTGCTTGCTCCCCCCCTGACGGTCGCTTCGTCGGTGCGGACCGATTTCCCCGGCCTGCTCTCCGCCGACGGCAAGCCGTGGCATTATCTGGACAGCGCCGCGACCGCGCAGAAGCCGCAGGTGGTGATCGACGAGACGGTGCGGGCGATGGGCGTGGACTATGCCACCGTGCATCGCGGGGTCTATGCCCGCTCGGCCGACATGACGCTGGCCTATGAGGCGGCGCGGGCGCGCGTGGCGCGGTTCATCAACGCGCCGAGCAGCGACGAGATCGTTTTCGTGCGCGGCGCGACCGAGGGCATCAACCTGGTGGCGCAAAGCTGGGGCGGAGCAAATCTGAAGCCCGGCGACCGCATCCTGCTCTCCATGCTGGAGCATCACAGCAACATCGTCCCCTGGCAGCTCATCGCTGAACGGACCGGCGCGGTGATCGACGTGGTGCCGCTGACGCAGGACAGCCGGATCGATCTCGACGCGATGGCGGCGATGATCCGCCCCGAGCACAAGATCGTGGCGCTGGCGCATGTTTCCAACGTGCTCGGATCGGTGCTGGACGTGAAGCGCGCGGCGCAAATCGCGCACGATGCCGGGGCGCTGCTGCTGGTCGACGGCTGCCAGGCGGCGCCGCGCATGGCGCTCGACATGCAGGCGCTGGATTGCGACTTCTACCTGTTCTCCGGCCACAAGCTCTACGGGCCGACCGGCATCGGCGTGCTGTGGGCGCGGGCCGAGATACTGAATGCGATGCCGCCCTGGCACGGCGGCGGCGCGATGATCGACAAGGTGACGTTCGGGCGCACTACCTATGCGCCCCCGCCCGCCCGGTTCGAGGCGGGAACGCCGGCGATCGTCGAGACGCTCGGCCTCGCGGTGGCGATGGACTATGTCGAGGCGATCGGGCTGGACGCCGTGGCCGCGCACGAGGCGCGGCTGGTGGCGCAGACCCGCGACGCGCTGCGCGGCATCAATTCCGTGCGGCTGCTCGGGCCGGAGGATGGGGCGGGCATCGTCTCTTTTGCGATGGCGGGGGTTCATCCGCACGACATCGGCACCATATTGGACGAAGGCGCCGTGGCGATCCGCGCCGGCCACCATTGCGCGCAGCCGCTGATGGCGCATCTCGGCGTGCCGGCGACGGCGCGGGCGAGTTTCGGGATCTACAATGACGAAAGCGACGTCGCGGCGCTGGTGACCGCGCTCGACCGCGTGAGGACGATATTCGGATGAACGAGGAACGCAGAATCGAGGTCGAGGAAGTGGACCGGGTTGCCCCGCCGCCGCGCGCGCGCGTGTCCGATGCGCCCGAGCCGGGGCCGGCCGAAAGCGCCGCCGAGATGGTCAGCCGCAAGCGCGACTATCTGGAAGGCTTCCTCAAGCAGCAGCCGAGCGAAACGCCGGCGGGCGCGCCCGGCGGCGCGCTCTACGATGCGGTGATCGACGCGCTGCGGGCGATTTACGATCCGGAAATTCCGGTCAATATCTACGATCTCGGCCTGGTCTACGGCGTCGAGGTGGATGACGATGCGCACGTCTCGATCACCATGACGCTGACCACGCCGCACTGCCCCGTCGCTGAATCCATGCCCGGCGAGGTGGAGATGCGCGTCGGCTCGGTGCCGGGCGTCGGCGTCGTCGATGTCGACCTGGTGTGGGACCCGCCGTGGGACCCGCAGAAGATGAGCGATGAGGCCAAGCTTGAACTGGGCATGCTATAGGGTGGGCTGACAGGCCTGTATGTCCCCGCCCCGGGCAATTGGAGTTGAGACGATGAACGCACCGACGAGCACCGCGCCCCGCGTGCGCCCCGCCGCTGTCACGCTGACGGCGGCCGCCGAACAGCGCGTCGCCGATCTGATGGCCAAGGCACCCGAGGGCGCCATCGGCGTCAAGCTTTCCACGCCGCGCCGGGGCTGCTCGGGGCTGGCCTACTCGGTCGATTTCGTGATGGAAGCGGGCAAATTCGACGAGCGGATCGAGACGCCGGGCGGCGTGTTCTACATCGATGCCGCCTCGGTGCTCTATCTCATCGGCTCGGTGATGGACTGGGTGGAGGATGATTTCGCCGCCGGCTTCGTCTTCACCAACCCCAACGCCAAGGGCAGCTGCGGCTGCGGCGAGAGCTTCACCGTCTAACGGCGGAGGTCCTCTTCGAACGAAACCTTGAGCGCGCGCGCGGCGTGTCGCGACTTCGCTCGACACGAACAGGGCTCCTCCGGCCATAATCGGCACCCGTTCCCGCCCCATGGCAACGCCAGGAGCACATGCCGTTCGTAAGGGCTTCGTCGCGCAGAGGACGGACCGTTCCCTAAAGCGGATTGTAGCGAGACAAATCCGTTCGGCCTGCGCTTGTCGAAGGGTTGTTCTTCTTCCGGCACGGCATGGTCGAAAAGAAGCACGGCAACCCTTCGACAAGCTCAGGCCGAACGGAAGGGGTGTGGCTCCGTCCGCTTGTCATCCCGCCTAAAAACCGAGCGACCAGCGGAGTGCCAGGCCGCGTTCGTCGGGGCGCTCGGCGATGTTGCCGCTCTCTCGCCGCAGGAAGAGGTTGGCGCCGAGCCAGCCGCCGCCCACACCGGTGCCGTAGCTCAGCTCGATAGTCCGCTCGCGCCCGCGCGGGCGCAGGTCGAGCGGGACGATGCGGGTGGTGGCGGTGCCGCTCCGCCAGTCCCAGCCGTCCGGCAGGACCAGTGCGAACCGGCTGGCGATCACGCGCAGCGGCTGGGCGATGCGCAGGCCGATGAGGTCGCCGGGCATGAAGGTATCGCGCCGGGCGAGATCGGCCGACCAGCTCTGGCTGACCAGCAGGCCGTCCTCATGCAGGGCGCCCCCGGCCGCCGCATGGGTCCAGCCGCGCTGCCAGGTTGCGCCGAGCGAAAGGCTGGCTGGCAGGTCGGCCGCAATGGCGATGCGGGCGAACAGGCTGCGCGCCGATTGGGCGCCGAAGGCCGGGGCAAAGCGGGCGCCGAGCGTGGTCGCCTGCTCGTCGAGCAGGGTCAGGCCGCTGCTGAGCGCCAGCGGCCCGCGCGTCCAGCCGAGCGTGGCCGCCATCGCCCGATAGGGGGCGGGGCGCAGGCCGACGGGATCGCCCGCCATGGTCGGCCGGTCGTCGCGGTCGATCGTGCCGCTTTCCAACCCGCCTGTGAGCGACCAGCCGCCCGCCAGCGTGCGGGTCAGCGCCATGGCGCCGTCCGCGCGCATGGCCCCCTGCTGGAGGTCGAGCCCGTCACGGGCCATCAGGAAGGCGGGCGCGGGGCGGCCGGTGGGCGATGGTTCGAGGCTGGAGAGGCCGGTGCGGAGCCCCAGCGCGAGGCTGGCGCGGGGCGAAAGCCGCGCCGCGATGGTGCCGGAGAGCAATCGGGCGCGTGCGGCGTCCCGGTCGTCCAGCGTGAGCAGGCCGACGCGCGGCGATCCCGTGCCGTCCTGCGCGATGGAGAGGGCGAGGCGCAGGTCCGGCGCGCCGAACGCAAGGCTGCGGCGGCGGGCATCGAGCGAGGCCGCCAGCGAGGGGGTGGGTGCGTGGCGGGTGATGCCGGCGGCGAGATCGACCGAGTAAGCGCGCTGATAGCTGTCGAGCGCGACGGCGCGGAGGCCGGCGGGCTGCGCGTCGCCCATTGGCGCGGAAAGGCTGGTGGTGCCGGCCAGCGCGGGCGTGGCGGCGGCCCCGGCGAGGCTGAGCGTGCCGCGTGGCGCGAAGGCGGCGGCGACATCGAGGATGCCGACCCCGTAGCGTGCATCGGCGCCCGGCGCGCCGACATCGCGCGCGCTGGAGAGTAGCAATTCGACGATCTGCCGGCTGGTGAGATTGGGGAATGCCTGGGCGAGCAGGGCGGCGGCGCCGGCCACCTGCGGCGCCGAGAACGAGGTGCCGCTGTACAGGAAGCTCGCGCCCGTGTGATCGAAGGCGCGGACGCGATTACCAAGCGCGGCGATGCTCACCCCCTCGAACCCGCTAACGCCGGCCGAGAAGCTGCTCACCGTGTCATCGGCGTTGACCGAGGGGACGATGAGCACAAGGCCACGGCTGTAGGTCGGATCGGCCAAGGATCGCGCCAGCCCATCCGGCGCGGTGAGCGGTGCCTCGCCTTCTGGATTGTTGCCCGCGGAAATGACGATGATGGTGCCCGCCGCCGTCGCCCGGCTCACCGCCTGGAGAAGGTTGGCAGGCGCTGCATCGCCCCCCAGCGAAATGTTGATGACGCGCGCGCCGCTGCGCCAGGCATGATCGATCGCGTTGGCGATGGCGGTGGTGGGATGGGTGCAGCCATCCGCGTCGCAATCGGACCGGTCGTCGGTGCGGAGGGCGAGCACGGTCGCGTTCCACGCCATGCCCATCACCTGCCGGTCATTGCGCCCCGCCGCGAGCACGGCGGCGACCGCGGTGCCGTGGCCCGAAACGTCGACCGTGTCCGCGTTGCCCGCGAAATCGCGCGAAAGCGGGCTGATCCGCCCGGTGAATTCGCCGTTGGGATCGGCGATGCCGCTGTCGATGATCCCCACCGTCACCCCCGCGCCGCTGGCGCCGGCCTGATAGGCGGTGATCGCGCCATGATAGGGCAAGCCGGACGAGCGGTTGTATTCGGCGGTGTCGAAGTTGACCGGCGACGGTGTCGGGGTGGGGGTCGGCGTCGGCGTCGGCGTCGGGGCCGGCGTTGGCGTTGGAGACGGAGCGGGGGGCGGCGTGGAGTTCACACCGCCGCCACCACAGGCGGCAAGCATCAGCACGAGGGCCGAAGCAACCGAATATCTGCTCCATTGTCGCATGCTCTGCGTTCCTTGCCCCGCGCCTGCCGCTCCTTAGGGCAGGATGGTTAACGATGCATGCCATGCCCGATCGTGCCCGGTCGGCTCAACCGCTTTCGAAGCGCAGGCTCCGTTGGGCAACGTCGACCTCGGCCAGCCGGACATCGAGTGCCGTGCCGGGGATCAGGCCGTTGCGTGCCAGCCGGGTGACGATCGGCAGGTCGCGGAGCTGGATGCGGGCGCCGCGCTCGTCGACATCGGTGACAATGGCGGCGAACCGGCGCCCGTCCTGCCCGCGCAGCATCACCGCTTCCGCAAGGTCGATGACCGCGCGCTCGATCCGGCCGCCGAGCGACTCCGCGCGCGCCATCACCTTGGGCAGGGCGGGGAACGCCGCGCGGGCCGCCTCCGGCACCGGCTGCCCATTGGCGATCGCGAGCGTCGCCTGCACCACATAGCGATCCGCCAGGCGCCGCAGCGGGGCGGTGGCGTGCGCATACGGCGCGGCAACGGCGGTGTGCCACGGCAGCACGCCCGGTTCGAACGGCTCGTAGCGCGCGCCCGAGCCGGCGCGATGGACCGCTTGGGCGAACGCCGCGCGGCGGGGATCGGCGGGATCGAGCATCCGCTGAAACTGCGCCAGCGTCGCACCGCGCGGCCAGCTGAGACCATAGGCGCGCGCGGTGTTGCGCAGGCGCAGGATGGCGTGATCGTCCGGGCCGGGCATGGTGCGGAAGAGGCCGGTCTGCTGAGCGAGCAGCGCCTGCGCGATGACGAGGTTGGCCGTGAGCGAGAGGGCGGCGTTGCGGTCCTCGGCGGCACGGCGGGGGCGGAAGCGCAAATCGAAATGCCCGTCCGCCGTGCGCTCGACCTCCTGTTCGGCCGTATCGATGCGGCTCGCGCCGCGCCGATCCTCGGCCAGAGCGGCACGGCGGGCCAGCTCGGCGAAATCGGCGGGCAGATCCGCCTCGCGCACGGTCTCGTAACCGAGCTTGGCGCGGCTGTGGATTAGGGCGCGCTCGGCACCGTCGAGCGTGGCCGTGCCATCGGGCGCGATGCGAACTGTGAACACCACCGCCGGGCGCGGCCCATCCGGCAGCAGGCTGGCCGCCTGCTCGCTCAGCACGGGCGGGTAGAGATTGACCTTGCCATCCGGCAGATATTGCGTGGTGCCGCGCCGCCATGCCTCCGCGTCGATCGGGTCGCCATCGCGGACGAACCAGCCGATATCGGCAATGGCATAATGGAGGAGCAGGGCGTTGCCCGCCGGCTCGATGGCAAAGGCCTGGTCGAGGTCGGTCGAAGCGGCTGGATCGAGCGTGACGAACGGCCGGTCGGTGCGGTCGATATGGGCGCTGGGTGCGCGCATGGCGGCTTGCTCGGCCGCTGCGAGAACATCCGGCGGGAAATCGACGGGAAGCTGGACTTCGGCGCGGAGCGCGGTCAGCCCTTCCTCCAGCACATGACTGGGATCGGCGAGGATCTTCATGGCGCGGTGACGGCCCGGTGCAGGGTGGCGCAATCGCTTCCGTCGCCCGCGACGTCATCGGCTATGGCGGCGAACAGGCCGGCGAGGCCTTGATAGATCTCCGCTCCGGCCGCGTCGTCTGGGGCGAGGAAGGCGGAGATTTCGCGCATCTCGGCAACCCAGCGGTAGGCCTTGGGCATCATGTCGGGGATCTGGCGCTGATAGCGCTTGAAGAGATCGGGCATATGCTCGGCCATTTCCGCCTTCAGCGCATCGGCAACGCCGTGGCGCTCGGCGGCGAGCAGCAGCGCGGCGGCGAGGCCCACAACGCCCTTGTTGATGCCGCCGAAGCACATTTTGAGCGCGGAGGCGCCGCCGACGGCATCGCCAACGACCTTGGTAGGGCAGGCCGCTGTCGCCAGCCGGCTTGCTTCATGCGCGGCTGAGCCGGAGAGCAGCAGCACGGCGCCGCGCGGAGACGAACCCGGTGGCGGGCCGAGAATGGCGCCGTCCACCAGCGTGCAGTCGGCGGTGGCGAGACGGGCGGCGAGCGCTGTCTTGGTCGCCGGGCTGAGTGCGTTGGCATCCACGAACAGGGGCTTGTTCGCTTGCGCGGCGATATGTGGCAGCAGCCGCTCGACGAGGGCGGAGGCCTCGCCCGGGGGGAGGACCGAGAGGATGATGTCGCACGCGGCCAGATCGGCATCCTCGGCATGGCGCATACCGGCCGCCTCGGCGCGGGCGCGCGATGCGGCGCTGCGCCCGGTGAGCGAGGTGAGCAGCCTATGCCCAGCCCCGGACAGCGCCGCACCGAGCGCGCTCCCCATGGCCCCGGGTGAGATCAGCGCGATGCGCAACGGCGTGGATCGGTCGGCCATGGAAATCGTCCTCCGGCGTGATGGGACCTTCCGCATAGCAGCGGCCCATTGGTCCGGACCAGAGCCGCGTCAGTGTGGGGAGGCGTGAAGGGCGATTTCCTGCACCAGAAGCCGCTCAATATCCTCGACGGCGCGCGAAGCGTGTGGCGAGCGCGCGACGATCCGCCACATCGGGTCCAAAGGCGGTCCGAACGGCGCCAATCGACCGGCGGCCATGGCGGGCGCGGTCTGTTCGTCCAGCAGGACGGAGACGCCGAGCCCATCCTCGACCAGCGCCTGGACGAGGTCAGCGAACTGGAGGTGACGCACCGGCCCGCGCGGGTGGATGCCGACACGGCCGAGCTGGTCCTCCAGCCACTGCTCGGCAATGACCCCGAAATCGGGGAGGACGAAGCGTAGGTCCTCGTAGGGCAGCAGGCCTTCCTCGATCCGCCGGGCCACGGTCGGCGCCGCGACCAGGCGGATAGGCAGCTCACCGAGCAGGTGGATATGGGGCAGATCGAGGGGCGGGCGGCCGCCGATGGCGCAGAGCAACAGGTCAATCTCGCCATTCTCCAGCGCGGCGGCAACCTCCCGGGCCGGCAGCACAGGCAGGATCTCCAGTTCGACGTGCGGCATCTCCTGATAGATGCGGAGCAGCAGCGGCTTGAGATAGCTATCGCGCGGGCCGCTGCCGATCGAGAGGCGGACTCTCAGCTTGCCGTCGGCGGGCGCGCGATTGCCGTCCGCGCGCATCGCCTGGCTGGTGGAGAGCAGCGCCTCGGCGCGGTTGAGCATGTCGCGGCCCTCCGGCGTCAGCATGGGTGTGGTGCCGCGCCGTCGCTCGAACAGGCAATGGCCAAGGTGGCGTTCCAGCGCGCTGATATGGTCGCTTACCGCCGGCTGCGAAATGCCAAGCTGGTCGGCCGCCAGCGCGAAGCTGCCGGAGCGTGCGGCGCAGACAAACGTATCAAGCTGCCGCAGGGTGAAATCACCGAACCGTCGCCGCATACGAGAGAATCCCCAAGGGGAAAGCCATAGCTTATGACAGCAATAAGCTCCTGATGACTTGCTTTCGCAATGGTTAAGTTGCGTATAGGCAGAGTCTATCCGCCAGTCAGGCGGTTATCGGAATGAGCCTGTTGAGGGGTAAGGCGGGGGGATGTCGATCAGTTCGACCGGCTTTTTCGCAGGGTCGCCTGCCTCACTGCTTTGAAAGATTTTGTGCGCCCTCCGGGGGCGCGTCCGCTTTCCATAGTTCCTCGTCAAGACGCGCGAAGGGTCTGACGGGTCGCATGGCCGCGCCGGTTCAAAACCGGCGCGGCCCCCGCGCTCTCATCTGGTAAGTGGTCAACTAAACGGCGTGGGCGTTCAGAAGCTGACCTTGATCGTGCCTCCCCAGGTACGCGGATCACCCGGCTGGCCGACGATCAGGCCGGTATTGCCCGGCCCCACCGCGAGCTGCTCGAAATAGGCGACGTCGAACGCGTTGCGTACCCAGGCATAGAGATCGAGCCCTTCCGTACGCAAGCCGGCGCGCAGGTTGGTGAGCGCGTAGCCCCCGATCCAGGTGTAAGCCGAGGGCGAGGGGTTGGACGAGAAGCGCGAGCGATAGTTGCCGTCCACCGCCGCATAGACCTCACCCTCCTTGCCGAGCAATCTGGCTGGCACATTGGCCTCCGCCCCGTAGGACAGGGACCATTTCGAGACGCCGGGCAATAGCTGACCGGAGATGTTGCAATTCTCCGGGCTGAGGCCGCCGGGGGTGCCGGGGGCGCTTGCAGTCTGGCCGGCGCCGACCGTGGTGCCGCCGGCGAGCTCAGGCGGGCAGGGTGCGTCGACGAACTTCACATATTTGGCATCGGTATAGGCGCCGTTGACATACGCATTGAACCGGGCGCTGGGGCGGATCGAGAAATCGGCTTCGATGCCTTGCACGCGCACTCGGTCGGCATTGGCGAGGTAGCCACGCAGCACGCCATATTGGCCGTTGGTCACATTGGCCTGATAATCGTCGATGGTGGTGCGATAGGCGGCCAGGTTGAGGGTCGCGCGGCGATCCCAGACCTGTGCCTTGAGCCCGGCTTCCCAATGGTTGACCGATTCCGGCTTGATCGAGCCGGCGGCGAGGATGGGATTGCCGTTCGCGTCGGCGGGCACGCCGTTCTGGTTGATGCCGCCGGTCTTGAAGGTCTTGGCATAGGTGCCATAGAGCAGCACGTCCGGCGCCAGTTCGTAGCTGAGCGTCAGGTCGTAGCTGAAGTTCCAGTCGCTGAAGGTCGGCTGGACGAGCTGCGGCGCGAACACGCCACGCTGCGCGACCTTGATCGGGTCGGTCTGGCCGAACAGCACCGGATTGCCCTGCCCGTCGAACACTTCACGGCGATAATAGCCCTGCTTCTTGTCGTAGTTGAGGCGAACGCCCGGCTGGATGGTCAGGCCGTCCGTCACCTTCCAGTCCAGCTGGCCGAACAGCGCGAGGCTGGTGTTCTTGAGATATTGCGTATTGATGGCGGTCAATCCGTTCAGGGCCGACGGATCGTTCGCCAGCGCGCTGGTCGGATTGAGCGTCCAGCGGCTCGACGCCGGGCCATGCTGCTCCGTGCCCTGCGTGTCGATGCGCTGGTGAAAGGCGAAGGCGCCGACGACGAAATTGAACTGGCGGCCGTTATAGCTGTAGCGCAGTTCCTGCGAATATTGGTTCTGCTGCGAGGGGTTCTGCGACTTGGTCACGATCGGCAGGCCGGTGAAATCGCGATCATTCTCCGGCTTCCAGTCCCAGAAGCGCCACGCCGTGACCGAGGTCAGCGTGCCCGGCCCCAGATCCCAGTTCGCTCGCAGCGAGACGCCGCCGGTCTTGTTGCCGGCATTGAGATTGGCGTCCACGTCCGTCAGCCGGTCGAAGGGGTTGGTGCTGACCACCGAGTAGCCCTGCGCTGCGGTCAGCGCCTCATATTGCCGGTTGAGCGGGCGCTGGGTAGCGCCGGTGCGCACGAAAACGGTGCCGCAGCATTCCGGGTTCTGGGCGCTGAAATCGCCCGCCAGCGTGATGCGCAGATCCTCGTTCGGCTTGAACAGAAGCTGTCCGCGCAGGCCGAGATTGTCCTGCTCGTTGATCCAGTTGCCGGTGGCGACGTTGAAGATGGTGCCCCTGCGGCCGGTGGAGGAGACGGCGATCCGCGCCGCCACCGTATCCGACAGCGGGCCTGAGACCGCGGCCTTCGCCTGGCGGAAGCCGAGATTGCCGACACTGACCTCCGCCTTGCCCTCAAAATCGAAGGTCGGCTGGCCGGTGGTGATGTTGATGGCGCCAGCGGTGGTATTCTTGCCGTACAGCGTGCCCTGTGGTCCGCGCAGAACCTCGACCTGCGCCACGTCGAGGAAGTCAAACACGGCCGATGCGACGCGGGCGTAATAGACGTCGTCCACATAGATGCCGACGCCCTGCTCGAACCCGTCGTTGGTGAGGCCGAACGGCACGCCGATGCCGCGAATGTTCACGGACGAGTTGCGCGGGTTGGAGGAGTAGAATTGCAGCGTCGGCGTGAGCTGCTGAAGCTTGCCGATGTTGAAGCTGCCGGTGTTCTCGATTTGCGCGCTACTGACGACGGAGATGGCCAGCGGGGCCTCTTGCGCGGTCTCGCTGCGGCGGCGGGCGGTGATGACAATATCGCCTCCGCGCGCATCCGCCGGCGCGACCGACGGATCGTCCGCGGACGGCGCAGTGTTTTCCTGCGCGTGGACCGGAAGGGCGAGCAAGAGAGCCGCGGCGAGCGCGCTCGTGGACAAGATGGACCTGCGAACCATGGTTGGAACCCCTTTGAATCAGGAAAGGGACGCCTCCGGTGGTCCGGTCAGCATCTGCTATGGGTAATGATGAGGGCTACGCGCGACCCGCGTTGCGCGAGCCGTGCGAGCCGGATTGTCAGGCGGTCAGCCGGGTTTTCTCGGTGACCTCGATCTGTACCAGCCGGCCCTCATGGACCGTGAGGTGAACGGCGCCGAAGCGGAGCTTCTCAAGCGCCTGGCGGACGAGCGCGAGCGCGCCCGTTTCATGGTCGTCGCGCCCCACGCCGGCGGGTGGCGACAGCGACGAGCGGGAAGATGACTGCGACATGGTGCCTCCTCGAACGCGGTCAATTGCGAATCGTGTGCTGTGGGCGCTAACTTAACTCAATTGATTGAATTGACAATATGGCTTGCGGTGAAGATTTGCTTTTACGCGGGGAATCCCACCTTCCCCACTCCACCCTGCGGCCCCGTGAAGCTGCCGCGCCGGGCATGACGCCCTGAATGGAGCGCCACGCGCACGCTCTGATGAAGCGGAGGAAGGGCGCACGCCTTCCCCTCGGTTTCCCGAAAAAAGGGCCGATGGCGGGCGCTGGCACGGTGTCTGGCACGGGGGAGGCGAGCGCGATGCGTTAGCCGGCCATACCTTGTCTGACCCGCTATGAATCTTCTTGGTTCCGCGCGGGCCTGCCCCCGTCGGCGAAGCGGTGTGTGTGTGTGTGGCGGCCGCCGGCGGAGCTCGCCGCGATGGACCGGCGCTTTGGCGGAGCGGTTAGAGCATCGCACGGGAAACCGGCGCCCGGCTTCCCGCACCCAGCGCGGCGACCCCCAGCCTGGCTAGTCGATCAGCACGGCACCGGTCGACATGGGTTGCACGTCGCGCTGGTAGATGCCGAGATAGCCCCTGGCCTTCTCCGGCCCATGGAGTTCGGATGCGCGGGCGAGGAGCGTCTGCGCATCGACCATCAGGTCGATCGAGCGGGCGGCGACGTCAATGCGAATGATGTCGCCGTCATGGACGAGGCCGATGGGGCCGCCGACCGCCGCCTCCGGCGCGACCTCGGCGACCGTCAGCCCCTTGAGGCAAAGACCGGAGAGCTGGCCATCGGTGATGAAGGCGGTGTCCCGCGCAATGCCGGCCGCGTCGATGGCGAACAGCACGATCGAGCCGCCGCCGCCCATAGCCGGACCGCCCTTGAGGCCCTGGCCGCGCAGGATCAGCACGTCGCCTGCCTTGATCTGCTTCTTCTCGATGGCGTCCAGTGCCAGCGCCGTGCTCTCGAACACGCGCGCCGGGCCCTCGAAGAATTCCGGGCGCTTGCCGTCGCGGATGCCGAGCTTCACCACCGCGCTTTCCGGCGCGAAGCTGCCCTTAAGGATGGCGATGGACGGGCCTTCCGAGATCGGCCGGTCGAGCGGACGGATGATTTCCGGGTCGATGACGGCCGCGCTCTCCAGATTCTGGGCGAGTGTCTTGCCGGTGCAGGTCAGGGCGCCGGTCTTGAGCAGCGGGGCGAGCTGCCTGAGCGTGGCCGCTGCGCCGCCGGCATCCTCATACTCCTCGATCCGCACCTCGCCATTGGGGCGCACGGCGGAGAGCACCGGCACCTTGCGGCCAATCTCGTCCCACATGGCGAAGATATCGACATCCACCTGCGCTTCGCTGGCGATGGCCTGGAGATGCTTGATCGCGTTGATCGAGCCGGAGACGGCGAGCACGGTCGCCACCGCATTGTGGAACGCCTCGGGCGTCAGCACCTTGCGCGGGTTCAGACCCTCCAGCACCATTTCGACGATGCGCGCACCGGAGCGGCGGGCGGCGTCGATCATCTTCTCGCTGTTGGCGCGCACCGGGGCCGCGCCGGGCAGGCACATGCCGAGCGCCTCGACCACGCAGTGCATGGTGTTGGCGGTGGCCATGCCGGCACAAACGCCGGGTCCGCGCACGGCCTGGCGGATCATCTCCTGCTCGTCATGCGGGTAGGGTTTGCCAAACCGCGTGCCGATGCTGCCGGACCAGAGATCCTCCAGGTCGACATGCTCGTTCCCGATCATGCCGGAGGCCTGATAGCCGCCGATGACAAGGATGGTGGGGATGTCCAGCCGGCCGGCGGCCATCATGTGGCCCGGCGGCGTCTTGTCGCAGGAGGTGAGGCAGACCATGCCGTCCAGCATCGCCGCTTCGACCTGCGCCTCGATATCGTTGGTGACGAGATCGCGGGCGGACAGGATGTAGCTGCCGCTGCGGCCCGCGCCGGTGATGAAATCCGAGGGGGCGGTCGTGCGCACCTCGAACGGCACGCCGCCGGCGGCGCGCACCGCTTCCTTCACGATCTTGGCGATGCCATCGAGGTGCGCGTAGCAGATGGCGAGTTCGGACGAGGAATTGACCACCGCGATCTTGGGTTTGGCCATGTCCTCCTCGCTGAGGCCGAGCGCATACCAGTGCGAGCGGCGGGAGGGTGAATCGGCGGCGAGACTACGCAACTGAACCATGAAAACCTCTCCTCTTCTTGCTTTGGCAAATGATTAGCATGGTATCTATTTTGCGTCTCGCAAAATCGTGCGGAGAGTGTCGCGGCTGAAGGCCGGGGCGTGGGCGTGGGCGCGGTTGCCGGACGACGGCGCGCGCAAAGACCGACTCGGCGTCATGACAGGTTGGCCCGTGATAACCGTCTGCGTTCAATCGCAGACCGGGCAAGGAGAACGGGCTGCCGATGCGATGCATCCGGATGTTTACGTAGCAAACTACTTATGCCAAAAGGCCGCATCCCGCGTCGCGATGCGATGTGACGACCTCGGTTCTTCAGCCCCATCAGGCCGCCACGGAACGTCCCAAGGGCGCCCGATACGCAAAAACAAGCCCGAGTCGTGGAGACCATATGAGCCAAGAGCAGGTGCAGGACGCGCAGGGCGGCCGCAGGATCGACGTTGCGCGACTGCTCAACGACCGCAAGCTCAATGCCTTCAACATCAAGCTCATCTGCCTCTCCTGGCTGATCACCGCATTCGACGGTTTCGACCAGATGATGATCAGTTTCACCGCGCCCTACATGCGCGACGAGTTCAGCCTCTCCAACAGCGAGATCGGCTACATCGTCTCGGCGGGCATCGCCGGGATGCTGGCGGGCGGTTTCCTGTTCTCGTGGATCGCTGACCGGATCGGGCGGCGGCCGACCATCATCGCCACCGCCTTTTTGTTCGGCGTGCTGACGCTGGCGACGGCGTTCGCGCATAATGTGCCGCAGCTCCTCGCGCTGCGCTTTGCTGACGGGTTGGCGATTGGCGGCATGCTGCCGCTCGCCTGGGCGCTCAACATCGAGTTCGTGCCCGCCCATGTCCGTGCCACCGTGGTGACGACGATCATGATGGGTTACGCGGTCGGCACGTCGTCGGCAGGACCGCTCACCAACCTGCTGGCGCCCGACCATGGCTGGCAGGCGGTGTATATCGCCGGCGGCTTCGGCACATTGGCCTGCGCAGTGGCGCTGCTCTTCTTCCTGCCCGAATCGGTGCGCTTCCTCGTCAGCCGGCAGATCAAGCTGCCGCTGGCGCGCCGGACGCTCAACCGGGTCGATGCCGGGTTCGGCATTCGCGACGACGATGGCCTTTATCTTGGCGACGAGCCGGCGATCCGCCACACATTCCATGTATCGGACCTGTTCGCCGGGAAGCTGGCCTGGCTGACCCCGTTGATCTGGTTTGGCTATGCCGTCAGCTCGCTCGCCATCTATTTCTCCTCCTCCTGGGGGCCGCTGATCCTCGAATTCCTTGATGTCGATCGTCAGACGGCGGCGACCGTGACCGCCTTCTCCGGCCTGCTGGGGGCGGGAGCCGGCCTCGCCCTGATGCGCTTCACCGACCGATATGGACCCGTCGCGGTCGCGGTCTTTCCGCTGATCTCGGTGCCGATCCTGTTGATCCTCGGGCTGGAGTTGGTCGACCGCACTTACTTGCTGCCCATGGTGGTGCTGGCCTCCACGGTCATTGCGGGCGGCCACTTCGGCATCCAGTCGATCTGCGGCATCTTCTACCCCAGCGCGATCCGGGCGAGTGGCGCCGGTTGGGCAGCGTCCATCGCCAAGATTGGCGGCGTGCTCGGGCCGGTGGTCGGCGCCATGGTGCTCTCCAGCGGCCTGCCGATCATCAGCTCCTATGCGGTGCTGGCGGTTTGCCCGGCCATCGTCGCCATAACGGCGCTGGCGATCGCGCGCGTCACGCGGGATCCGAGTTTCCATCCCGACCGTGGAGCCAGTCCGGCCCCGGCCGAGTAAGGTGCGGCGTCGCTCCATCCGGGGGCGGGCGCCCTGTGCCATGACGGACGCTTGAGCGCGGCGGGCAGAACGCAGGCTCGGCTCGACTGGACGGCTCGTGGCCGCAAACGTGTCGCTGCGGATGCGCTCGGCAGCGCACCCCGTCCTGCGGGAGGGAGGCGCTGCCTGCGAGACACGCGCAGGCAGCGCGCACGCTCCACCCCCCAGGAGATGACCCTATTCGGCGGCGACCGAGCCGGCCGTCTCGGCGGCGGCCCGCACCGCGTCGTCGTCGTGCAGGAACACGCCCTGCGCGCGCAGGATCTTGCGGACCTCGCTCACATCCACGTCACGCGGGGCAATGCCGTGATTGGCCGCCACCGCCGCGCCGACGCCCGCCGCCTGACCGGTGAGCCAGCATTGCGGAATCTCGCGCATGAAACCGTGTGAGTTGGCGTCGCAGGAGATGTGGCGACCGGCTGCCAGCAGCCCGTCCAGCGCGCGCGGCACCAGCGAGCCATACGGCACCGAGACGATCGGGAACTTGGGCGAGACGGAGGGGCTGACACCCACCTCGTCCGCGACCGGCACACCGGCGCCCCAATCCTTGCGCTCGATCCGGCCCACGCCGGCGAGGCGGCGGGTGTGGCGCACGCCGAGCTGCGGCGCGCTCTGGAGCATATAGGCATTTTCGAAGCCCGGCGCGTTCTCGCGGAAGAATTCGCAATGCGTCTGCATGAAGCGGTGCGAGCGGATCTCCAGCTCGGTCTGGTCGTCGACGTCGAGCGCGGAGAGGCCGGACTGGCGCGGTCCGAGAAACAGGGCGATGTCGTTGCGCCAGGAGACATAGGGCGGCTGGAAGAAGCCGAGGCGCTCGCGGCCGAGCGCTGCGAACTGGGCATATTGCTCGGCATCCTCGCGGCGGAAGGCGAGCCAGCGGTCCATGTCGACGCCGCCAAGGATGAAGCCCGTATTGGCGCTGTGGTGGACGTCGCCTTCCTCGATGTCGGTATCGAAACCGGCACCGGCGCGAGCAAAAATGTCGCCGTCGCCCGTCGTGTCGACGACCACCTTGGCCATCAGCGCCTGCCGCCCGGCCTTGCTCTCGAACACCACGCCGGCAACCTTGTTCTCGTCCATCACCGGGCGCGCGGCCCAGCTGTGGAAGACGATGCGCACGCCAGCCTCAAGCAGCATTTCCTGCGCGTTGAGCTTCATGCGCTCGGGATCGAGCGTCGGCGCCCAGCAGACCACGCCGTGGAAGGCGGAGGTGCGCTGGCCCCAATAGGCGGCCTTGAGCGGATCGCGCGAACCCCAGTCGGCCTTGGCCGGGCCGGCAATGCCCTCGGCGGGCATGCGGTCGATGAAGTCGCGGGCATAGCCCTGGATGACATGACGGCCGCTCCAGTCGGTCATCCGGTCGATCCAGATGACGAGACCGCCGGTGGAGAGGCCGCCGAGATGATTGTAGCGCTCCAGCAGCACCACGTCGGCGCCGGCCTTGGCGGCGGCGTACGCTGCGGCACAGCCCGCGGGACCGCCGCCGATCACGGCGACGTCGCAGCGATGGTAGATGTCGATCTCGCGCGCTGCCTCATGGATGGTGCCGGTGCCGTTACGCGGCGGTAGGGCGCGATTGCGGGCCTCAAACACGTCGGACGCCAGGAAGCGGTCCTCGGTCTGCCGGACCTGCCGCAACTTGGGCTGATCTGGATTCTCGCTCACGACGCTCTCCTCTACTGCACGCTGACTGTGATGCGCGGGCTGGAACCGCCACCAAATCGAAAATATGTAGCAAGCTACCTTTATGATCCGCTCTCCTGCTCGTCAAGCGACGCATCGGTTCGAGCGGACGGCGTTGGGCCATCTGGCTGCCAGGGACGGACCGGTCCAGGTCCGTATCTGGCATGCAAACGGCTCAAATCATTGCCGTCTGACCACATGGATGAATTTTAGGATAACACGAGTTGTAATTGGTAGCCAGCTACGTATTATGTCGCATGTCTGCACCAGCCTCCGCGGGGGGCCGGCACGGCAAGGCGGCGCCGCGGTGTTCTCCACCGCCAACAGACTGCCTCCGGTCGAGGTGCGGTCGGCCAACCGACGGCGAAACAGGAACCGGGCGGTTGGGCAAAAGGGGAGGAACTCATGACAGGCAGTTTCCGTTCAAGCTGTGTGCGTGCGTCACTGGCCGTGACGAGCGCCATCTATCTCGTTGCCCTCGTACCCGCCGCCGCCCAGGCGCAGGGCGCACCTGCTCCGCAGCAAGCGGAGGAAGCACCCGAACAGGCGATCATCATCACCGGATCGCGCATCGCACGGCGGGATTATTCGTCCGATACACCGATCGTGACGCTGTCCAGCGACACACTCAGCCGTACGTCTGATGTCGGCATCGACCAGAGCCTCAACAAGTTGCCGCAGTTCGGCACCGGCGCGAACCAGATCACCAGCGCGACCGACGTGCAGTCGACGCCGACCAGCAGCCCTGGCATCGCCACGGTCAACCTGCGCGGTCTCGGCAGCAACCGCACGCTGGTTCTGGTCAATGGCCGGCGCACTCAGCCCGCCAATGCCAGCCTGGTGGTGGACCTCAACACGATCCCCACTGCTGCGGTGGATAATGTCGAGATCATCACCGGCGGCGCGGGCGCGACCTATGGCGCCGATGCCGTGGCCGGCGTCGTCAACTTCATCCTCAAGAAGAACTTCCAGGGCGTGCAGCTCGATGGGCAATATGGCCAGTCGTTCCGCAGCGATGCTGAGCAGTATAAAGTGTCCGCCCTGCTCGGTGCCAATTTCGCGGACGATCGCGGCAACGCCATGATCGGCCTGACCTACCAGAAGCGCAATGAGGTGTATCTCCGCGATCGCCCGTTCTTCGAGGCGGCGTTCACCGATCCCAACGCGCCCGGCCGCAACGCCTGGCCGAACTTCGGCGGTTATCTGCCGACCAATGCGCCGCAATCCGCTTATGACGCGGTGTTCGGCGCCAAGGGCTATGTGCCGGGGGATGTGCCGAACAACGCGCAACTCTTTTTCAATACCGCCGCGACGACCGCCGGAGCCACGTTGTTCAGCGTGGCGCCCGGATCGGTTTCGGGCAAGCCGGCGCCCGGGTTCTCGAGCACGCTTTACCCGGATAACAAGTTCCTCACGAACGGGTCGCTGTCGCCCAACTCCTACACCGGCTTCCTGTCCAGCCCGCTGGACCGCTATTCGGCCTTCGCTTCGGCTTATTATGATGTCAGCGACAATCTGACCTTCTACACCCAGGCGACGTTCGACCAGAATGAGACGACGACCGAGATCATCGGTTACTCGCCGGCGTTCAACCAGTGGTCGGTCACGATCCCCTATGACGCGGCGCATCCGGTGCCGGGTGAACTCAAAACCATCCTCGATGCCCGTCCGGGAGCATCGGCCACCGCGCCGTGGACGCTCTACAAGCAGATGGACTATCTCGGGCCGCGCCAGATCACGACCACGACCCATACCTATGAAGTGGTGTTCGGCGCGCGCGGCGAAATGGGCGTGCGGGACTGGACTTACGACATCTTCGGTTCGCACGGCCGCACGTCAATGAACGCGAACTACAAGGGTTTTGCCGATCTCGCCCGCTATCAGGAGCTGATCAACAAGCCCAATTATGGCGCGGGCGCGGATTATAATAATGGCCGTACCGGTATGCTGGCGCACTGCACCAGTGGCCTCAATCCGTTCGTCAATACACCGGTGAGCCAGGACTGCCTCGACATCATCGGCGCGCCGATCAATACCGAGACGGTGCTGACCCAGGATCAGGTGGAACTGAACCTGCAAGGCTCGCTCGCCGATATTCCCGCCGGCGACCTGCGCTTCGCCCTTGGTGCGTCCTATCGGCACAATGATTTTTCCTACAATCCGGATCCGGCCTTTTCGACCACCAATACGACGTCGTTGACCATCGGCCTGTTCGATACCTCACCGACGCACGGTGAGGTGACGGCGAAGGAGATTTACGGCGAGTTGCTGATCCCGATCTTCAAGGATCAGGCCTTTGCCCGGTCGCTCTCGCTCAATCTCGGTGGGCGCTACTCGGACTACAGCACGACCGGCGGTGTCTTCACCTGGAAGGCGACGGCGGATTGGGACGTGACGGGCTGGCTCAAGTTCCGCGGCGGCTACCAGCAGGCCAACCGGGCGCCGAACGTGGCGGAACTGTATCAACCTCCGGTGTTCCAGACGGTGCCGTGGCCCGATCATGATCCTTGCTCGATGTTCACTCGGGCGACCTACGGCAACGTTCCGGGCAATCCGGACCGCGCCAAGGTGCAGGCGCTCTGCTCCGCGCTTTCCGGCGGTGCGCCGATCGGCGACAACTTCTCCGGCAACGTGCCGAGCTATTTCCCGCTCGGTCGTGACCTCCAGCGCGGCAATCCCAATCTCGACAATGAGAAGGCCAAGACGTGGACCATAGGTGCGGTCATCACCGCGCCTGCCGGATCCTCGCCGCTGCTGCAGCGCCTGCGCCTCTCGGTGGATTATTACAACATCACCATCAACGGCGCGATCGCTCCGGCTTCGACGCAACTCGTCTATCAGGAGTGCTTCAACAGCCTGGGCAACAATCCGACCTACGATCCGAACAACGACTATTGCAAGCGCATCCAGCGCACCGGCGTGGCTCCGATTGCCGGTAACTGGATCGCCACCGAGGCCAGCTTCGAGAATCTGGGCATGATCTCGACCGCGGGCTTCGACGTTCAGCTCGACTGGAGCGTTCCGGCCCCGGGCTTTGCGGGCGAGAGCGGGGCGGTGTTCACGAACATCGTCTTCAACTATCTCGACAAGTATAAGGTCCAGAACAACCCGGGCGGTCCGGTCTTCGATTATGCCAACTCGATCGGATCGACGATCTTCGTGCCGCCCTACGGCGCGCAGTTCCGCTGGAAGCTGAACACGTCGCTCGGTTATGATTTCGGGCCAGGTCAAGTGAGCGTCAATTGGCGCCATTACCCCAGTGCCCGCAACGTCGCGGTCGTGACCAACACCACCGCGACGCAGACCAAGACGCGCGCTTATGACATCGTCGACCTGGCCGGGCAGTTCCGCATCAACAAGATGTTCGTGGTGCGGGCCGGCATCGACAATCTGTTCGATCGCGATCCCAACATCATCGGGGCCATTCCGGGCACGACGTCGGCTGTGGGCGAGCCGGATCCGGCGGGCACCTATGATGTGCTGGGGCGGCGTTTCTACATTGGCGCCAAGGTCGAGTTCTGAATCTGTCGGGCGCTCCCACGCGCCCGGCCGATATCCGCGTGTCCTCCGTTACGCGCGGATCTATCCTCCACTGGACCACCTCGCGGTGTCACACCGCGAGGTTCTTTTTTGCTGCTGGCATATGGTGGACAAGCCGCGTGGCAGAAGGGAAAAGAGCCGGCGCGCTCCGGCGCGAGGAGATCTTGCCATGGCTGCTGACCCCGTCCCATCCCGCCTCGGCGCATCGTCGGCGATGATGCGTGCCATCCTGCTGGAGGCCCCCGGCGGGCCGGAGCGGCTGGTGCCGGGCGAGGTGCCGGTGCCGGCGCTCAAGCCGGGGCATGTGCGCGTGCGGATCGTGGCAAGCGCGGTCAATCCGATCGATACCAAGATCCGGGCCGGCTTGCCCATCGCGCCCGCTGATCCGGCGATCCTCGGCTGCGATCTGGCCGGGGTGATCGACGCGCTGGGCGAGGGCGTGACCGGCTTGGCCGTGGGCGACGCGGTGTATGGCTGCGCCGGTGGCGTCAAGGGGCAGGGTGGCACGCTGGCGGACTACATCGTGGCTGACGCGCGCCTGCTCGCGCCCAAGCCGGCAAGCCTCTCGATGCGCGAGGCGGCGGCGCTCCCACTGGTCGCGATCACCGCTGTCGATGCCTTCGAGCGCGCGGCGCTGGCGGCGGGTGAGCATGTCCTGATCCATGGCGGCGCGGGCGGCGTTGGCCATGTCGCCATCCAGCTCGCCAAGGCGCGGGGAGCGCGGGTCGCCGTGACGGCGTCCAGCGCGGAAAAGGCGGCGCTGATGCGCGCGTTGGGGGCGGACGAGGTCATCTTCTATCGCGAGGAAGCTGTCGCCGATTATGTCGCGCGGCTGACCGGCGGGCGGGGCTTTGACCTCGTGTTCGATGCGGTGGGCGGCGCCAATCTGGCGACCAGCTTCGCCGCTGCCCGGCTGGAGGGGCGGGTCGCGACGACCAGCGCGCGCGCCACGCTCGACCTGTCGCTGCTGCACGGACGGGCGCTCTCGCTCCACGCCGTGTTCATGCTGCTGCCGATGTTGACGGGCGAGGGGCGCGAGCGGCACGGCCGAATCCTGCGTGACCTCACGGCGCTGGTCGACGCGGGCAAGGTGCGGCCCCTGCTCGACCCGCACCGCTTCACGCTGGCGCAGGCGGCGGACGCCCACCGCCTGATGGAGTCGGGTGCGGCGGTCGGCAAGATCGTTGTCGATGTGAGCGACGGGCTGGACTGAAGGATGGCTGAAACGGACAAGCCGGGGAGAGGACGGATGAGCGTGAGGATTTGGACCGCGCTGGCGAGCGGCGCTTTGCTCGCGGTGGGCGGGGCGCAGGCCCAGCCGGGCGGCGACGGGGCCGCCAACTGGGAAGCGGTGGTGCAATGCGCCGGCCGATCGGGCGCGGCCGCGCGCCATGCCTGCATCGACCAGCTGTTGCGCGACAGGGGCGTGCTCGACCGCGAGCAGGAACTATCCGACGCGCGGCAGTCCTTCGGGCAGGAGCGCCGTGCGGTACCGGTGCCCGCCCCCGCTCCGGCGGCAGCGGCGCAACCGGCGGCTGCGGCCGTGGCGCGGGCCCCGGCGAGCGCGCCGCCGCCCGCCGCGCCGCCCGAGCTGAAGGCGCTGCAAACGCAGGTCGCCGCGGTGCGCACCGGTGCCGACCGGATGCTCACCATCACCACGGCCGAAGGCGCGGTATGGCGGCAGACGCAGACCATCGACATGCGCATTCCGCCGACCAAGGGCGACACCATCGAGATCGAGCAAAGCGCGCTTGGCGGCCATCGCTGCAAGTTTGGCAGCAAGATCTTCCGCTGCCGGCGGGTAAATTAGGGAATTGGACGCAATGGATTATCGTTATCTGGGCGGTAGCGCCCTCAAGGTCTCGCCACTCTGCCTCGGCGCGATGATGTTCGGCGGCGAGACGGACGAGCCGACCGCACGGCGGATCATCGACAGCGCGGCGGATCAGGGCTTCAACTTCATCGACACGGCGGATGGCTATAATGGCGGCCGGTCGGAGGAGGTGGTCGGCCGGGCGATCAAGGCACGGCGCGACCACTGGGTCGTCGCGACCAAGTTTGGCTATGGCGATGGGTCGTCGCCCAACCGGCAGGGGCAGTCGCGCAAGTGGATCATCGAGGACACCGAGGCGAGCCTCAAGCGCCTGGGCACCGACTTCATCGACATTCTCTATTTCCATAGGGCGGACGTCGACGCGCCATTGGAAGAGGGGCTGCGCGCGGTGGGCGACCTCATCCGCCAGGGCAAGGTGCGTTATTACGGTCTCTCCAACTTCAAGGGCTGGCGCATCGCGGAGGTGTGCCGACTGGCCGACAAGATCGGCATGGATCGCCCGATTGCCAGCCAGCCGCTCTACAATATGGTCGACCGGCTGGCCGAGGTGGAGCAGTTGCCCGCTGCCGGCCATTATGGGCTGGGCGTGGTGCCGTACAGCCCGCTCGCGCGCGGCGTGCTGAGTGGGAAATATGCGGTGGATGCACCGCCCCCGGCGGATTCGCGTGCCGGGCGGGGCGACAAGCGCATCCAGCAGACCGAATGGCGTGCTGAATCCATCGCGATCGCGCAGGCCGTGCGCGCCCATGCCGAGGCGCGGGGCATGACCTCCATCGCCTTCGCACTCGCCTGGGTCCTCAACAACCGGCTGGTCAGCGCGCCGATCGCCGGCCCGCGCACGCAGGCGCATTGGGACAGCTATGTCGCCGCGCTGGATGCCCGGCTTGGGCCGGAGGACGAAGCGTTCGTGGATTCTCTGGTGCGCCCCGGCCATGCCTCGACGCCGGGCTATACCGATCCCGCCTATCCGATCGAAGGGCGGCGGACGCGCGGAGGATGAGGCCAACGACTGCGTGAAGGCGGCGTTTCGTTGGGGGCTCGGCGACCTTCGCCATAGGTGCGGCTCGATCGGCTGACGTGGGTCTCCCGCAATGGCAGGCGGCCGCAGCCCGGTCGCACGTGCCGATTGCGCGGGTCTCCCGCCTGCGCGGGCACATTGCCTTAATTGGAGAGCTGGCTCTGCCGGTAGGTGCGCGGGCTCACGTTGAAGCGCGCCTTGAACGAGCGGCTGAAATGCTGGGAGTCGCTGAAGCCCCAACGGTGCGCGATCTCCGTGATGGATTCACCCATGCAGGCCGGGTCGGCCAGCTCGCGACGGCAGCGTTCCAGCCGGCGCTCCCAGATGATCCGGCCGACCGTGACGACGTCGTCCGCGAAGATCTGGTGCAATGTGCGCTTGGAGAAGCCCAGGGCGCAGGCGATCGCGGCGACGTCCAGATTCGGGTCGGCGAGGTTGCGCTCGATATAGTCGAGCACCGCCATGCGCCGGCTGCGCGGCCCTGGCCGCTCGGTCAGCGGCTCGGCGTGCCAGGCAACGTTGAGCAGCGTCACGAGGGCATCGCCCAGCCGCGCGCGGTCGCCTCGGCCGAGGACGGCGCCGGCACTCATCGCGGCGGTCGCGCTCGAGTGCAGCACCTGCCCGGCGCCGCGCAGGAAACCCAGCGGCTGGACGAGGCGGCCGGTCACGCCCTGCCAGCGGGCGATCCTGCGCCGTGGCAGCGACATGGCGATCTGCCGCGATACGCCGCTGGCGTGACTGGAGAACGGTAGCGTCTTGTCGATCGCATACCATTGCCCGGCGCTGATCGTCGCCTCGTGCCCGCCCTGCTCGATGATGCAGGTGCCTTCCTCCTGGAAGATGAACTTGACCCGCCCGTCCGCCTCGACCGGCACGGACCTCCAGCCATTTTCCAGCCGGTGGCGGCCGAGCGATACGGCACACAGGCGCAAATCGCCAAGATTGCAGCGCCGGATCGAGGCTTCCTGATCATCGTCAAGCTCGGCCAGCCACGTCTCGGTTACGCGCTCCCATTGCCGGCTTCGTTCGTGCCGGTTGCTGGCTCTTGTCGCGAAGTTCAAATAGCACACGGTCGGTCCCCCCCTGGCTCGTGCGTGCCGCCGCTGTGTGTGCGGTCGTTTGCATGCTACGATATCGGGCCATCCAAACGGTGTCCAGCGGGGTCGACCTCGGCCTGGTGCTTCGCTTCAGCGCCCGCGCCGTCATTGCTCCGCACTGTCGCCCCCGGTTTATGCACGTCCAGACAAGAGTTGCGCGATTCCGGTCCCTAAACTGCGCACTCGGCTACGTGTGCGGGAGAACGACATGACGATGGTTTATGATCGGCGCCATCGAGGAACTACCAGCCGTGCGGCAACGCGCGGCGGCACCGATGGGCTCGCATTGTCACGCAGGGGAGCCGTGAGCGAGCCTATCCACCCGGCCGCATTCTCGAGTGGACGACACGTAGCCGAACCCGCCTATGACGTGGATAGCGACGAGAGCCGGTTGCGGCTTGCGGCCTTGGTTGATCTGGCCGCCGCAGGCTTCGCGGCGGTGCCTCTCGCCCCCGTCAAGAAAGCACGCTAACGCCCGCCAGCAGGCGGTCGGGGGTGATACCCCGGCTGATGACCGGTTTGGTGACGTCAATCTTCCCCGAACAGAGCGAGGTCGATTGAATCGGCCAGCGCCTTATAGCCCGCATCGCTGCCGTGGAGATGGTCGCCCATATGATAGTCGGCGCGCATCGCGGCCGGGTCGGCCGGGTCCGCCAGCACCTTGTCGAAATCCAGCACGGCGTCGAACGCGCCGCTCGTGCGGATGAAGCGGTTGATTTCCTGCCGCGCGGCCTCGCCCGCCTCGGACCAGTAGGTCGCCCCCTTATAAGGCGCGATGGTGGCGCCGAACACCTTGATGCCATGGGCGTGGGCGCGGGTGATGATCTGGCGATAGCCAGCGATCAGATCGGCGGCGATGATGGGCCCGCCAGGCAATGCGGTGCGCACTGAGGCGGCCTGCCCCTGTGTCATGGCGCCAAAGCCGATGCCGAGATCATTGACGCCCTCGAAGACGATGACCGCCTTGATGCCGGGCAGCGAGAGGATGTCCCCGTCGAACCGGGCGAGGGCATTGTCCCCGAACCCGTCGTTGAGAATGCGGTTGCCGCTGATGCCCTGGTTGGCGACGCCCCATGCCGGCCCGCGCCGGGCGGCGAGCCGCTCTGCCAGCAGGTCTGGCCAGCGGCGATTGGCGCCCGGGGTGGAGCCAACCCCGTCCGAGATGGAATCGCCCAAGATCGCGACCGTCGCCGCCTTGGCGGGGGCATCGACGTCAATGCCGGCGATGAAGGCACGCATCTGCGTCGTGGTCTCGGGCGTGAACGGCGCGGCCGTGAAATCGCCCGGCGCAGAAATGTCTGTCGTGTCCAGCCCGGTCGTGTGGCACGTGCAGGGGCCGGTCTCGTCCGGCAGGTAGACGCTGAGCGACACGCGCGCGAGGGCCGGCACGGCGAGGTCGATCGCGTCGCTGACCAGTGGTGCGCCCTTGGCGGCGACTCCATTGGGTTGACCGGCGAACAGCACGGCGCGGCTGGTGCCGGGCATTTCATTGCCGGCCGCGTCGAGCAGAACGATGCGCGCGGCGCCGATCCTGAGTGGCGCCGGCCCGTAGCGATTGCTCAGGCGCACCCGCAGCGCCTTGCCGCCCGCCGAGAGGCGCAGCGTCTGGCGAATCGTGCGGTTCGCATAAGAGGGCGTGGCGGGCATCGGCCCCATGGCGGCGGATGGCGTTACCGGCGCTGCGGTCCAGCTCGCGATCCATTCCGCCTGAGCCGGCGTTGCGGCAAGCGCCAGTCCCGCCGCGGCGAACAAAATCCCCCGTCCCTTCATCGCCCCTCTCCCCCCTCTTCTCATGGTCTGGCGCGGTTTTCTGCCGAACCCGTCCGCCAGGCAAGCGGGGAGGCGGGGCGTGCCCGCACTCCCCATTCATGACGAGCTTACCGTGCCGGCGGCAGCGTCGCCGGATCCCAATGCTCGTCGGCCTTGCCGTCCTTGAAACGCCACATGTCGAACCAGGTGGTGGTGTAGGTTTTCGTCGGATCCTTGGGATCCTTCATCTCCCGCACGAAGCTGACCGTGACATAATCGCCCTCCGCCTGCACAGCGACGACCTTGGTCTGCATCTTCTCCGGGATCGGCGTGGGCGTGCGCTTCGCCACATTGATGAAATAGTCCATCACCGCCTTCAGGCCGGACGCGGCCAGCGGATTATGCTGGATATAGGCATCGGTGAGGTAGAGCGGCGCGCGGTCCCAATGATTGGCCTCAAGCAGCTCTTTCACGATCTTGAGCGCGACCTGCTTGTTGGCGTGGAGCTTCGGGTCCGGGCTGGTGAACAGTGATTCCGGGTCGGCGGCGGCGGTCACAGGTGCGTTCAGTGCCTGCGCGTGGGCCATGGTGCTGCCGAGCAGCATGGCGGCAGCAACGATGGAAATGGCGCGTTTCATGGATGATCCCCTCTCTTGTCTCGTCCAGGCGTCGTGTGTCCGGCCGCAGTTGGCCGCACCGTAAGGGGCTTAGGCTCTCGGGGCGGTGCGAGTAAAGCCGTGCGTGGCCCCCGTGACCCCCACGCCGCCGCCGCAGAAGACCTATGCCTCGTCCAACGCCGTTTCGAGAAGGGCGGTGAGGCGGGTGCGCACCCGGTCCGGATCCACTTCGCACAGCGACGAGACGCTCATCATGTTACGCACGATGATACTGCCGATCATGACGGAGAGCGCCAGGCTTGCGCGCATCCGTGCATCCTCGCCATCGAGCAGGGCGACGATCGGCGCGATGAAATCCTCGTTGATCGCCGCGCTTGCGATCGCGCTGGCGTGGGGGGACGATGCCGAGCGCAAGATGACGAAGAGCCGCTCCATCTTGGCCGCCTGCTGTTCCGGATCCGCTGCGTTCCCGCCCTTTTCCACGATCAGCGCGGCAAGCCGCGCGGGAAGGCCGGCCGCGTCTACATCATCAAGCAGGCTGTCGTCATGGCCGGCGTGCAAGACCTCGCGGAACAGCGCCTCCTTGCTGCCGAAATAGCGGTAGATCAGGGCCGGATCCACTCCGGCCTCGCGGCCCATCTCACGCAGGCCGACATTTTCGTAACTCTCCCGCGCGAACTGGCGGAGCGCCACATCGAGAATAGCCCTGCGCGTGGCGGCGGCATTGCGTTCGCGTGGGGGGGCGGGGCAAGAGGACGATGTAACCATGGCCCCAATCTAGCAGCGTGCCCAGAGGATTCAACGCTCGTTGACTTTTTATGTCCACGCCTGTTGACAGCAGAATGGTACAGGATTAGCGGGTCATCGCCTGTTGACCGGTGTATCAGACTGTTGGTCCAGGAGAGGCCTGGGCGCTGACGCGTCGATTTTGGACTCGGAAATCTCAATGATGTCGAAAAAGCTTATCGCGATTGGCGCCATGGTCCTGATGCTGGCCGGCTGCTCTGGCGGGACCGAGTCCGCAGCGCCGCCGCCGCCCCCGGTCACAGTGGCGACGCCGCTGATCCGCAATGTCGTTGACTGGGACGAGTATGTCGGCCGCTTCGAGGCCGTGCAGAGTGTCGAAGTGCGCCCGCGCGCCACCGGCTATCTGAGCGCCGTCCACTTTCGCGATGGGCAATATGTGAAGAAGGGCCAGCTCCTGTTCACCGTGGATGCGCGGCCGGCACAGGCAGCGCAGGCGCAGGCCCGCGCGCAGCTCGCGCAGGCGCAGGCGGCCTATGCCAACGCCAAGACCGAACTGGCGCGCACGCAGACGCTGGCGGCCGCGCGTGCGGCGAGCCAGGAGGAACTGGAGGCCCGTCAGGCGACGTTGCGCGCCAGCGCGGCACAAGTCGCGGCGGCACAGGCGGCGTTGCAGGCTCGCGCGCTCGATGTCGGTTTCACCCGCGTGACCGCGCCGATCTCGGGACGGATTTCCTATCGCCGCGTCGATCCGGGCAACTCGGTGACGGCGGACCAGACGGTCCTGACCACGATCGTCTCGACCGATCCGCTCTATTTCACCTTCCAGGGCTCCGAAGCGCTGCTGCTCAAATATCAGCGCAGCGGTGTTGGCGGGCAGGGCACCCCCGTGCGCGTGCGGCTCGCTGACGAAGGGTCTTACACGCATATCGGCAAGCTCGACTTCGTCGACAATGCCATTGAGGCCGGCTCGGGTACGATCCGCGCGCGGGCGACCATCGCCAACGCCGACGGCTTCCTGAAGCCGGGCATGTTCGGCAATCTGCGGCTGGAAGCATCGAAAGCCTATCCAGCCCTGCTGGTGCCGGATAGCGCGATCATCGCCGACGCCTCGCGGCGCATCGTCTATGTCGTCGGCAAGGACGGCACGGTGGAGGCTCGGCCTGTAGAGGCGGGGCCGCTGATGGATGGGCTGCGGGTGATCCGCAGCGGCGTCAAGCGCGACGACCGGGTCATCATCAGTGGCATCCAGCGCGCCCGTCCGGGGCAGAAGGTCACGCCGCAACCCGGCAAGGTTGAGCCCGGCAAGGCCGAGGATGGATCGTCCGCCGCGCCGCCGCCGCCATCGGCTGTCGCCCAGCCCGCGGACGCCGGGTAAACGCCATGAACATCTCCGGCTATTTCATCGAGCGGCCGATTTTCGCGGGCGTGATCGCGATCTTCATCACGCTGATCGGCGCGTTCTGCCTGCCGCTGTTGCCGCTCTCGCAATATCCCGAGATCGCGCCGCCGACGATCGTGGTGTCGGCGCCCTATCCGGGCGCTTCGGCCGAGACGATCGCCGAGACCGTCGCTGCGCCGCTGGAGCAGGAGATCAACGGCGTCGAGAACATGCTCTATATCCAGAGCAGCTCGACCCAGGGTCAGGCGCAGATCACCGTGACCTTCGAGCCGGGCACCAACCTCGATTCGGCGCAGGTGCTGGTGCAGAACCGCGTCGCGCTGGCCGAACCGCGCCTGCCCGAGCAGGTGCGGCAGGTCGGCGTCACGGTGAACAAGCAGGCCACCGGCTTCCTGATGATCGTGACGTTGACGGCCGAGAAGGGATCGGGGCTCGATGTCGATTATATCGGCAACTATGCCCAGACCGTGATCCGCGACCGGCTGCTCCGCCTCAAGGGCGTGGGCGGGGTGCAGGTGTTCGGCGGTGGCAACTACGCCATGCGCGTGTGGATCGACCCGGATCGGGCGGCGGCGCGCAACATCACCTCAAGTGAGATTGTGGCGGCGCTGCGAGCGCAGAACGTCCAGGTCGCCGGCGGCTCGCTGGGGCAGGCGCCCTCCGGTGCGCGCAACCCCGCCTTTGAGGTGCCGCTGGACGTGCAGGGCCGCCTGGCGACGCCCGAGCAGTTCGGTGACGTCGTGCTCAAGTCCGATCCTGCCGCGCAATCCATCACGCGGCTGCGCGACGTGGCGCGGATCGAGCTGGGCAGCCAGGATTACGGCATTCGCGCCTATTATAATGGTGAGCGCGGCGTTGCGCTGGCGGTGATCGAACAGCCCGGTGCCAATGCGCTCAACGCCGCCGAACTTGTGCTGGAGGAGATGAAAGCGCTGGGCAAGGAGATGCCCAAGGGCATGAGCTATGCCACGCCCTACAATCCCACCGAGTTCGTCGCCGCCTCGGTCGCCGCGGTGCAAAGCTCCCTGTTCGAAGCCGTGGCGCTGGTCATGTTGGTCGTGCTGGTGTTTCTCCAGACCTGGCGCGCGGCGATCATCCCGATCATCGCCATTCCGGTGACATTGGTCGGCACCTTCGCGGTGCAGCTCGCGCTCGGCTTCTCGATCAACTCGCTCTCGCTGTTCGCGCTGGTGCTCGCCGTGGGCATCGTGGTCGACGATGCGATCGTGGTGGTCGAGGCGGTGGAGAATCACGTCCGCAAGGGCATGAAGCCGCGCGAGGCGGCGCACCGGACGATGAAGGAAGTGTCCGGCGCGCTCGTCGCCATCTCGCTGGTGCTGATCTCGGTGTTCGTGCCGACCGCGCTGGTCGCGGGTATCCCCGGCATCTTCTACCGCCAGTTCGCGGTGGTGATCGCGGCGGCGGCGGTGTTCTCGCTGATCGTGTCGCTCACCCTCTCGCCCGCGCTGGCCGCGCTGCTGCTCAAGCCGCACGCGGCGGGCCATGGGAACGAGGGGCCGCGCTGGCTCCGCCCGCTGCGCGTGGGGGCCGACAAGTTCAACCAGGGCTTCGATTGGCTTTCCGAACGCTATGGCCGGCTGACCGCGCGGACCATTCGCATGGGCCTCATCATGCTGGTCATCTATGCCGGGTTGCTGGCGATGACCGGCTGGCGTCTGACCGCGACCAAGACCGGCTTCATCCCCGAGCAGGATCAGGGCATCCTCGTGGGTGTCGTCCAGATGCCGCCGGGCGCTTCGCTCGATCGCACCAATGCCGTGCTGAACAAGGTGTATGATACCGCCATCAAGCAGGAAGGCGTGCAGGCCGCGATCTACCTCGCGGGTCTCGACGGCACGACGCAGGCGACCTCGTCCAACGCGGCGACCATCTTCATGCGCCTCACCGACTGGTCGGAGCGCGGGCATGACCTGAGCGCGTTCGAGCTCGCCAAGAAGATGAGCGCCCAGCTGGCGGGCATAACGGATGAAGCCAATATCTTCATGGTCTCGCCGCCCACCGTGCGCGGCCTTGGCAACGGTAGCGGCTTCGTGATGATGGTGCAGGACCGTTCCGGCGCCGGCTATCGCGCGCTGGAAGGCGCCGGCATGGCGATGATGGGCGCGGCGGCGCAGCAGCCGGACTTCGTCTCGCAGGTCTATACCACCTTCAACACCGGCACGCCGCGCGTGCGCGCCGATGTCGATCGCGACCGGGCGCAGCTGCTCGGCGTGCAGCCGGGGCAGGTCTATGACGCGCTCGGCACCTATATCGGTTCGACCTACGTCAACGACTTCAACCTTGCCGGCCGCACCTACCGCGTCACCGCGCAGGCGGAGCCGCGATCGCGCGACGACGTGACCGATGTGGGCCGGCTACAGGTGCGGTCGTCGAGTGGGGAAATGGTGCCGCTGTCCGCCGTGGCGACCCTCGCAGACGAGACCGGGCCGGCGCGCGTGATCCGCTACAATCTGTTCCCCGCGCTCGAATTGCAGGGGCAGGCAGCCCCGGGGATCTCCTCCGGTCAGGCGCTGAACACGATGGAACAACTTGCGGCCAGCGCGCTGCCACAGGGCTTCGGCTATGAGTGGACGGGCCTCGCCTTCCAGGAGAAGGCGGCAGGCAGCAGCTCGGCGTTGATCTTCGTGCTGGCGGTGGTGTTCGTGTTCCTCGTGCTCGCCGCGCTCTATGAATCGGTGGCGCTGCCACTGGCGGTGATCCTCATCGTGCCGATGTGCATTCTGGCGGCGATGATCGGCGTCAACATACGCGGCATGGAGAATAACATCCTCACACAGGTCGGCCTCGTGGTGCTCATCGCGCTGGCCGCCAAGAACGCGATCCTCATCGTCGAGTTCGCCAAGCAGGGCGAGGACGAAGGGATGGACCGGTTCGCGGCGGCGGTCTCGGCGGCGCGCGTGCGGTTGCGGCCGATCCTGATGACCAGCTTTGCCTTCATCTTCGGCGTGGTGCCGTTGGTCATCGCCACCGGGCCGGGGCAGGAGATGCGCCAGTCGCTGGGCACCGCCGTCTTTTCCGGCATGCTCGGCGTGACCTTCTTCGGCCTCGTCTTCACGCCGGTTTTCTACACGCTGGTGCGCGGGCTGGCCGAGCGGATGCGCAAGCGTCGGAGCGGGGGCCGCCATGGCGACGACGCGGCCCTGACCGAAGGAGGTGCCGCATGAAGCGGGCAACATTGGTCGCGTGCGTCGGCGCGCTCGCGCTGAGCGCCTGCGCGGCAGGGCCGGACTATGTCTCGCCCACGCCGCGGGCGCCGGCGCAGGCGCCGTTCGTCGAGGCGGGCGATCCGGCCTTCACCGCCGAGGCGCCGCCGGAAAACTGGTGGCACCTGTTCGATTCCCCGGTGCTTGACCGGCTGGTCCAGGAGGCGCTTGCGGCCAATACCGACCTGCGCGTCGCGGCGGCCAATCTGGAGCAGGCGCGGGCGTTGTTGCGCGAGACGCGTTCGCGCAGGCTGCCGGCGACGACCGTGGGAGCCAGCGGCGGCTATGGGCGCACATCGGGCGCAGCGGCGGGCCTGCCCGGCCCCGGCCCCGAGGACGAGACCTATGACGCCGGGCTGGACATCTCCTACCAGCTCGATCTGTTCGGCGGCATCCGGCGCGGGATCGAGGCGAGCCGGGCGGATCTCGGCGCGGCGCAGGCCGCTTATGATCTGGCGCGGATCAGCGTCGTGGCCGAGACGGCGCGGGCCTATGCCGATGCGTGCAGCGCCGGTCGCCAGCTCGCCGTGGCGCGCGAGAGCCTGCGCGTGCAGGAGCAGACGTTCGATCTCACCCGGCGCCTGGAGGAAGGCGGCCGGGGTACCGGGCTCGACACCAGTCGCGCGGCCGCTTTGCTCGAACAGACGCGCGCCGACGTGCCGACCTTCGCGGCGGAGCGCAAGGCGGCGCTCTACCGCCTCGCCGTGCTGACCGGAAAGCCGCCGGCCGACTTCCCCGCCGATGTCGCCCAGTGCGAGACGCCCCCGGCGATTGCGGAGGCGCTGCCCGTTGGTGATGGCGCGCAGCTCCTCGCACGCCGGCCGGATGTCCGGGCTGCCGAACGCCGCCTTGCCGCCGCCAGCGCGCGGGTGGGTGTGGCCACCGCCGATCTCTACCCCAAGGTGACGCTCGGCGGATCGGTTGGCTCGACGGCGGGGTCGGCGGACGATCTCGTCTCCAGCCGCGGATTTCGCTTCAGCCTGGGACCGCTCATCTCGTGGAGCTTCCCGAATATGAGCGCGGCACGCGCCCGGCTGGCGCAGGCCAAGGCCGCCTCGCAAGGCGCGCTGGCGACCTTCGACGGGACATGGCTGACGGCGTTGCAGGAGAGCGAGTCGGCGCTGGCGCGCTACGCGGCCGGGCGTGAGCGCCTCGCTACGCTGACCCGCGCGCATGAACAGAGCCAGGAAGCCGCGCGCATCGCCCGGCTGCGCTATCAGGCCGGTGCGGAAAGCTTCCAGATCGTGCTCGACGCCGAACGTTCGCTCGCGGCGACCGAAGCGTTGCTGGCCTCTTCGCAGGCCAATGTCTCGGACCAGACGATTGCGCTGTTCCTGGCGTTGGGGGGCGGCTGGCAAGGCTGAGTGGTGTGAGTCGGGGCCGCCCGCGTCGGTCGCGTTTTTGAGAAGCCGCGACCCGGTGCCTGCCTCCGCACGAGCACGCCGGATCCTGTAAGGACGGTCTCGTCCTCTTCTGAGCCGTCAGCCCAGCGCCGTGCTCCACTGGTCCGGCTTGAAACCGACGAGCGGATCGCCCGCGCCCGTCACCACCGGGCGCTTGATGAGCGAGGGGTTGGCGACCATCAGCGCGATGGCCTTGGCCTCGTTCAGGCCGGCCTTGTCGGTATCGGGCAGCTTGCGGAACGTCGTGCCCGCCTTGTTGAGCAGCGGCTCCCAGCCGGTCTGCGCGATCCAGCCTTGCAACTCCGCGGCACTGGGCGGCGCCTTCTTATAGTCGCGGAAAGCGTGGGCCACGCCCCGCTCGTCCAGCCAGGCGCGCGCTTTCTTGACCGTATCGCAATTGGGGATGCCGTGCAGGGTGATGGTCATGGAACTGGCCATTGCTCCGTATCGTGATCGGGATGCTGGCGGTTGCTGGCGCGGATCACCGGCGCCTCCTGCGCCATGTCGGTTTCGGTCGTGCCGCAGTCGGGCAAGGTGGCCAGCACGTCCATCACCGCGTGGCGCCCCTCCATGCCGACCTGTACGGCCGGAGGTGCGAGATCCGGATTGTCGAGCGAGCCGATGGTGAGGCCGGTGCGGGGCGAGCCTTTGCCTCGATAGAAGAGGGGCGTGCCGCACGCCGCACAGAAACCGCGCTCGGCAAGATCGGACGAGGCGAAAGTCGCCGGCGTGCCGCGCGTCCACTCCAGCCGGTCGTTGGGCGCGCCGACGAGGGCCGCGAACAGATTGCCGACCGCCTTCTGGCACATGCGGCAGTGGCAGATATGGGCATTGTCGAGCAGTTGCGTCGTTCGATAGCGCACGGCGCCGCACTGGCACCCGCCGGTTGCGGTGATGTCGAGCCGCTTCATGAGATCCGATCCTCCTCCGCCAGCTCGAACTTGTCGGCCAGGGTGAGCGTATCGAGGATGGCCGCCGTTTCGTCGCGCACCTTTAGCATGATGCGGCGCAGCTCGCACTCGTCCTCGGGCAGGCAGTTCTTGCAGGGCTGGTGGGCGAAGCGGCTGGCGCAAGGCACCAGAGCCAGCGCGCCGTCGGTCAGGCGGAAGATGTCGCCATAGCGTATGTCGATCGGCGCCAACGCCAGCCAGTAGCCGCCGTCCCGCCCGCGTCGCGTCGCGACCAGCCCGGCGCGGCTCAGCTCGGAGAGAATCACCGTCAGGAACTTGGCGGGAATGTTCTGCGCGCTGGCGATATCGGCCAGCTGGATAGGTCCCTCGCCATAGTGCCGCGCCAGATGCTGGAGGGCCCGGATCGAATAACGCGTGCGTTGCGAAAGCATGCCTACCTTATCGGCAGAGAATAAGGTTTAGGCAAGGGTGAAGGCAGCCCGAATCGCCTTGAATGAAGGGGATTCGGGCTGCGAATTATGAGTTTGCCGACAGTCGTTCAGCAGGCCGGGTCAGGCGGCGGCTTTACGGCGCTCCGCCAGCTCGTCGTTGAGCATTTCGGCAAGCAGGAAGGCCAGCTCCAGGCTCTGCGCGGCGTTGAGTCGCGGGTCGCAATGGGTGTGATAGCGATCCGCCAGGCTCTGCTCGGTCACAGCCACCGCACCGCCGGTGCATTCGGTGACGTTCTGCCCGGTCATCTCCGCATGGATGCCGCCGCCGAAGCTGCCCTCGGCGCGATGCACGGCGAAGAAGCCGCGCACTTCCGCGAGGATGCGCTCGAACGGCCGCGTCTTGTAGCCATTGGCCGCCTTGATGACGTTGCCGTGCATCGGGTCGCAGGACCACACCACCGGATGCCCTTCGCGCAGCACGGCGCGCACCAGCGGCGGCAGGCCAGATTCGATCTTGTCGTGGCCGAAGCGGGTGATGAGCGTCATCCGGCCCGGCTCGCGCGCCGGGTTGAGGATGTCGAGCATGCGCAGCAGGTCGTCCGGCGCCAGGCTCGGCCCGCACTTCATGCCGATCGGGTTGCCGATGCCACGCAGATACTCGACGTGCGCCGAGCCGACGAACCGCGTGCGGTCGCCGATCCAGAGCATGTGGGCGCTGGTGTCGAACCAGTCGCCGGTGAGCGAATCCTGCCGGGTCAGCGCCTGCTCGTAAGGGAGCAGCAGCGCCTCGTGGCTGGTGTAGAAGCTGGTCCCGCGCAGCTGCGGCACGGTCTCCGGGCTGAGGCCGCAAGCCTTCATGAAGGCCAGCGTCTCGCCGATGCGGTCGGCCATCTCCTGGAACTTCTTGGCCCACGGGCTGCGGCCCATGAAATCCAGCATCCAGCCATGGACATGGTCGAGGCTGGCATAGCCGCCCGTCGAGAAGGCGCGCAGCAGGTTGAGCGTCGCGGCGGACTGGTTGTAGGCCCGCACCATCCGTTGTGGATCGGGCTCGCGCGACTCCGCCGTGAAGCCGATGTCGTTCACGTTGTCGCCGCGGTAGCTGGGCAGCTCGATGCCATCGACCGTTTCGGTCGCGGCCGAGCGCGGCTTGGCGAACTGGCCCGCCATGCGGCCGACCTTCACCACGGGCAGCTTGCTGGCGAAGGTGAGCACCACCGCCATTTGCAGCAGCACGCGGAACGTGTCGCGGATGTTGTTCGGATGGAACTCGGCAAAGCTCTCGGCGCAGTCGCCGCCCTGCAGCAGGAACGCTTCGCCGGAGACGGCCTTGGCAAGGTCCGCCTTCAGGCTGCGCGCTTCGCCGGCAAAGACCAGCGGGGGATAGCTGCCAAGCTGAGCCTCCGCCGCGGACAGGGCCGCTGCGTCGCGATAATCGGGCATTTGCAGCCCCTCATGGTCCCGCCAGCTTGCGGGGTTCCAGGTCGCCTTCATCTGTCACGAACTCCATCTGCCAGACCACAAGATGGTGTGCGGCCAGCCGGGGGCAAGCCCCTACGCTTTCGGGGCCCCGGAAGCAAGCCGGTTGCGCGCGTCCACTGGCTGACGAGCGGCTGACCCGGCGGACGGCGGCCGTGTGGTGGCGGGCCATCGGGACGCATGGCCCGCACCCGCGCCGGCCGCGCAATAATGATTTCTTTAGCGACCATATTGATATTCTGGATATCAATCATGCGTTCTGATATGGGAACGCCATGATGACCTCCGCTCAGATGCGCGCTGCCCGCGCCTTGCTCGGTATCGACCAGCGGCAACTCGCTGCGCTGTCTGGGGTTTCGCTGCCGACGATCCGGCGGATGGAGGCGAGCGACGGGAATGTGCGCGGCATCGTCGACAGCCTGACCAAGGTGGTCGAGGCGCTGAACGCTGCCGGTGTGGACCTGATCGGCGAGGAGGCACCCAGCGTGGAAGGGGGGCGCGGCGTGCGCCTCAGGCGGCCGGCGCAACGGGAGGGGTTGTGACGACGCGCGCCGCCCGGCCGAGTTTCGCGAATCTCTATACGCCCAAGCTCGTGACGGTGTTGCGCGAGGGCTACGACCTGGCGGCGTTCAAGGCCGATGCGCTCGCCGGATTGACGGTGGCCATCGTCGCGCTGCCGCTCTCCATGGCGATCGCCATTGCCTCCGGTGTGGGGCCGGAGCGCGGGCTTTATACCGCCATCGTCGGCGGCTTCCTGGTCTCCCTGCTCGGCGGCAGCCGGTTCCAGATTGGCGGACCGGCGGGCGCCTTCATCGTGCTGGTGGCCGCGACGGTCGCCCAGCATGGCGTCGAGGGCCTGTTGCTGGCCACTTTCCTCTCCGGGCTGATGCTGATGGCCGTGGGCTGGCTGCGCCTCGGCACGTTCGTCAAATTCATCCCCTATCCGGTGACGGTGGGGTTCACCGCCGGCATCGCCATCATCATCCTGGCGAGCCAGCTCAAGGATCTGCTCGGATTGACCCTTGGCGGTCCGGAGCCGGGTGAGCTGGTGCCCAAGCTGATCGCGCTTGGCGAGGCGCTGCCCAGCTTGAACGCGGCGGCGGTCTCGCAGGCGTTCCTCGCCATCCTCATCATCCTCGTCTGCCGCAAATGGCGCCCGCACTGGCCGGCCTATCTCATTGCGGTGGTGGTTACGGCGGTGGCCTGCGCGCTGCTGGCGCTGCCGGTGGAGACGATCGGCTCGCGCTTCGGCGGCATTCCCGATGGTCTGCCGGCTCCGGCTCTGCCGGACCTCTCGCCCGCGCGCATCGCGGCCGTGCTACCGGCGGCTGTTTCCTTCACCCTGCTCGGCGCGATCGAGAGCCTGCTCTCGGCCGTGGTCGCCGACAGCATGACCGGGCGGCGGCACCGCTCCAATTGCGAACTGGTGGCGCAGGGCGCGGCCAATGTCGGCAGTGCGCTGTTCGGCGGCATCTGCGTGACTGGCACCATCGCGCGGACCGCCACGAATGTCCGTGCGGGCGCGCGCGGGCCGGTCGCGGGGATGCTGCACGCCCTGTTCCTGCTCGCCTTCATGCTCGTGGCGGCGCCGCTCGCCAGCTATATTCCGCTTGCGGCCTTGGCCGGCGTGCTGGTGACGGTGGCCTGGACCATGATGGCGCGCGACCAGATGATCACGCTGCTGCGGGCCTCGCGCGGGGACGCGCTGGTGCTGGTGGTGACCTTCCTGCTCGTCATCTTCCGGGACCTGAGCCTCGGCATTCTCGTCGGTTTCAGCCTGGGGGCATTGCTGTTCCTCAACCGCATGGCGCAAGCGATCGAGGTGGAGAGCGGTTTGCCGATGATCGAGCCCGACCGCGCTGACAGCGAGCGGGAGGACGGGGAGCCGTTTGCCGGCAGCGACCCGGTCGATCGGACCATTGCCGTGTGCCGTATTTCCGGTGCGTTCTTTTTTGGCGCGGCGGGCGCCGTTTCAGCCGCGCTCGACCGGCTGGGCGAAGCACCGCGCGCCTATGTGATCGACCTCTCCGATGTGCCGGTCCTCGATTCGACCGGCGCGACCACCATCGAAGCGTTTGTGCGGAAGGTCGAAAGGCGCCGGGTCCCTCTCTACATTGCCGGTGCGCGACCGGCCGTGCGCCGCATGCTGCATGCTCATGGCGTGCACCCGCCAGCCGCCCGCTTCCGAGCGAAGTTTGCCGATGCTCTCGCTGCCGCGCGTAAATTGGGAGCGAGCGCGGCGGTCGAGTAGGCGGCTAGGGCCTGTCATCCCGACGCTGCTGCCGTCGCCGTTTCGCAGGACCGCGTAGGTGGGATCCGTAGCATAGGCTGTTACGACACCTGCACGGTGGCGAGGGTGGGGCCCTAGTAGCCGCGCGTCAGGTCGACGACATGCTCCAGCGGTTCACCCGCGAGATAGTGTTTCAAATTCTTGAGGAAACGCTCGGCACCCCGGCGGAAGGCCGACGTCTGGCTCTGGCCGGAGAGGTGCATGGTGATGAGCGTGTTGGGCGCGCGCCACAGCGGGTGGTCGCGCGGGAGCGGTTCGGGCGTCGTGACGTCAAGAAACGCGCCGCCGATCCGCTTCGCTTCCAGCGCCGTGATCAGCGCGGCCTGGTCGATGAGATCGCCGCGCGCGATGTTGATGATGTGTGCGCTCGGCTTCATCGCCGCCAACTCATCCGCGCCGATCATCGCCCGGGTCTCCGCCGTGTTGGGGGCGGCCACGATGATATGGTCATACTCGCCGAGTCGGGCACGCCAGTCATCCATGCCGATGATGGTCGGGTCCGGGTCCGGTGAGCGGCGCACGCCGGTCACGTCGACACCGCAGGCGCGCAGCCGCGTGCCGATCTCCCGCCCGATTGCGCCATAGCCGAGAATCAGTGCCTTGCTGCCGAGCAACTCCATGGGGCCGGGCGGGCCGCTCAGCCATTCGCGCCGGTCGTGGGCGCGAACCACCTCGTCCAGCCGCTTGGCGAGCGCCAGCACGCCGAGCACCGCGAAGTCCGCCACGACGTCGGGCATCATGCCCGCGCCGTTGGTGAAGATCTGGCCCCGGGCGACCATCTCGCGCACCGGGAAGGCGTCGAGGCCGACGATGACGGTGTTGATCCATTTGGCGTTCACCGCCGCCCGTGGGCCCTGGCTGTAGGCGCCCGACGGAAATTCGTCGAACCAGCCGATGTCGGCCTCCGGCGCCAGCTCCAGCGCTTCCGCCAGGGTGGAGAAGCAGCGCAACTCCACCGAGTCCGGCAGGAGCGGTGAAAGTTGCGCACGGTAGCGTTCGGGAAAAACGAGGACGTGCTTGTCAGCCATCGTCAAGCTTCCACTCCCAGCCCAGCGGGTCCCCGTCCATCACCTCGACCCCGGCGGCGAGCAATGTATCGCGCAGCGCGTCGGAGCGGGCGAAGTCCTTCTCGGCGCGCGCGCTTTTGCGTTCCGCCAGCGTCGCCTCGATCTGCGTTTCGTCAATGGTGACGCCGGTGGGGCGCAGGCGCAAGTCTCCGCGCGACAGGGCGAGGAGGTTGAGACCCAGCACGCCATCCATCGCCGCGATGACGGTCAGCTTCTCGGCGGGATCGACCTTCTTGAGCGCGATCACCTCATCCAGCACCGTGAGCGCAACGGCGGTGTTGAGGTCGTCCGAGACGGCGGCATCGAATCGGGCGACGAAGGGGGCGAGCTTGCCGCCGACGCTGGCCGCGAGCGCGTCCGCCGTCCAGCCGCCCTCTGGCGGCGAGGCCAGCGCGAGGTCTGCCGCCCGCTCCTTGAGCGCCGCCACGCCCATCACCATGCGCTTCAAGCGCGTCAGCGCGGCGCCAAGATTGTCCCAGGAAAACTCCAGTTCGCTGCGATAATGGGCCTGGAGGCACAGCAGCCGGTAAGCGAGCGGATGGTAACCGCGATCGACCAGCAATTGCAGGCGCAGGAAATCGCCCGCCGATTTGCTCATCTTGCCGCCGCGGTCGATCAGGAAGTTGTTGTGCATCCAGATGCGCGCACCGGAATGCTGGGCGCAGTCGAGCCCGCCCTGATGCGCGTCATAGCCCTGGATCGCCTGGTTCTGCGCGATTTCGTTGGGGTGATGGATCTCGCGATGGTCGATGCCGCCGGTGTGGATGTCAAACGGCAGGCCCAGTTCCGCGCGGCTCATCACCGAGCATTCGAGGTGCCAGCCCGGTGCGCCCCGGCCCCAGGGCGAATCCCACTCCATCTGCCGCGTCTCGCCCTCCGGCGTGCGGCGCCAGATGGCGAAATCGGCCGCGTGGCGCTTGCCTTCCACCTCGTCGATGCGGCCTTCGCCGTCCTCGGTCGTGGCGCGGGCGAGGCGGCCATAATCGGCCACCGTCGAGATGTCGAAATAGAGGCCGGTGGGCAGCAGGTAGCAATGTTTGTCGGCAATCGCCTTCGCCGCTTCGATCATCTGCGGCACATAGTCGGTGGCGACCGTCCAGCGGTGGGGGTCGCGAATGTTGAGCCGGCGCAGGTCCTGCTTGAATTCGCCGGTGTAGAAGGCCGCGATATCCCAGGCCGACTTGCCGAGGCTGGCGGCCGCCTTCTCCATTTTGTCGTCGCCCGCATCGGCATCCGAGGTGAGATGGCCGACATCGGTGATGTTGATGATGTGGCGCAGCGCATAGCCCTTGAAGCGCAGCGTGCGCCCGAGCGTGTCGGCGAACACATAGGCGCGCATGTTGCCGATATGCTGGTAATTATAGACCGTCGGCCCACAGCTGTAGACGCGCGCCTCGCCGGGGTGGACGGGCGAAAACGGCTCGATCTGCCGCGTCAGGCTGTTGAAAAGGCGGAGAGGCGCGTGGTCGGTCATGGCTCTGCCATGATCGGACGCGGGCTTCCGGTCAACCGGGCTTAACGGAGATTGCATGGCTCGCCGGTCGCTAGGGCGTGACGGGCGAGAGCCGCGCGGGGCGCTCCTTCTTCAGGCAGCGCCCCGTTGGCGAATTATTTTGGCGCCAGCACCATCAGCATCTGGCGGCCTTCGAGGCGCGGATAAGCCTCGACCTTGGCGATTTCCGACGTAGCCTCCGCCACGCGCTGGAGCAGGACCATGCCAAGCTGCTGGTGTGCCATCTCGCGGCCGCGGAAGCGCAGGGTCACCTTCACCTTGTCGCCTTCCTCGATGAAATTGACGACCTTCTTCATCTTCGTGTCATAATCATGATCGTCGATGTTCGGACGCATTTTGATCTCCTTGATCTCCTGCGTCTTCTGGGTCTTGCGGGCGATGTTGGCCTTTTTCTGTGCCTCGTATTTGAACTTGCCGATGTCGAGGAACTTGCAGACTGGCGGGTCCGCGTTGGGCGAGACTTCGACGAGATCGAGGCCGACATCGGCCGCCTGCTCCATCGCCTCGCGCGTGAACATCACGCCGAGATTTTCGCCATTCTCATCAATGACACGCACCTTGGGCACGTTGATGAATTCATTATAGCGAGGGCCGTTGGCCGGCATGGGCGCCATCGGGCGGCGCATCATCGGGGGTCGTATAACTGGTTCTCCATATCTGCTTTGATCGGTTAACTTAACGATTTTTAAGCGCCCCGAAAAGAGGGGCGGCCACGGATGCCGCGCGATTGCGGCGCTCTTGCCACGATGCGGTTAATGGGCTGCCAACGTTGGTCAACACATGTTGCCGCCATGGCGGAAATGGATGAGCGGATAAGGCCGCCCCATCGGGTCCGTCGACGAGCGTCCGGTGCGCACGAAACCGCGCCGTTCGTAAAAGGCGACAGCCTGCGGTGCCTGCTCGCTGGCGTCCACCCGGATGCCCGGCACGCGGGCGAGCGCGTGGGCGACCAGCGCGGTGCCATAGCCGCGGCCGTGCGCGGCCGGGTCGACGAACAGCGAGTCGATCTCGTCCGGGCCCAGCCCCATGAACCCCTGCACGCGGCCGTCTGCATCGGTGGCGACCCACAGATCCACGGTGGGCAGATGCTCATGTTCGACCATCGCGTCGATTTCGGCGCGGTGTTCGGGGCTGAGGAAGCTGTGCGTGGCGTCCACCGCCGCGCGCCAGATGGCCAGCGCGCGGGGCCGGTCGGCCGCGGTTCCCCGGCGGATGGTGATGGTCATGTCAGGTCGGGTGGCGCAGCCTCGGCCACGAGCTGGGCGATCAGATCCTCGACCTTGACCACCTTCTGATGCTCGTCCGAGCCGAGGCGACGCAGCGCGACGGTGCCTTCCTCCGCCTCACGCCGGCCGACGACCAGCAGGCAGGGCACCTTGGCGAGGCTGTGCTCGCGCACCTTGTAGTTGATCTTCTCGTTGCGCAGGTCGGTATCCAAGCGCAGGCCCGCCGCGGTCAGCCGCGCTGCCACATCCTTGGCGTAATCGTCCGCATCGGAGACGATGGTCGCGACCACCGCCTGCACCGGCGCCAGCCACAGCGGCAGCTTGCCGGCATAATGCTCGATGAGGATGCCGATGAACCGCTCGTAACTGCCGAAGATGGCGCGGTGGAGCATGATCGGCCGGTGGCGCTCGCCATCCTCGCCGACATAGCTGGCGTCGAGCCGTTCGGGCAGCACCCGGTCGGACTGGATGGTGCCGACCTGCCAGGTGCGGCCGATCGCGTCGGTCAGGTGCCATTCCAGCTTGGGCGCGTAGAAGGCGCCTTCGCCGGGCAGTTCCTCCCAGCCATATTGCTCGGTCGCGAAGCCTGCCTTGGCGACCGCGTCACGCAGCTCGGCCTCGGCCAGATCCCACAGCTCGTCGCTGCCGAAGCGCTTCTCCGGGCGCAGCGCCAGCTTGATCGCGTAGGTGAAGCCGAAGTCCTTGTAGATGCGGTCGGCAAGCTGGCAGAAGGCGCGCACCTCGTCGACGATCTGGTCCTCGCGGCAGAAGATGTGCGCGTCGTCCTGGGTGAACTGCCGCACGCGCATCAGCCCGTGCAGCGCGCCGTGCGGCTCGTTGCGGTGGCAGCAGCCATTCTCGTAAAGGCGCAGCGGCAGGTCGCGATAGCTCTTGATGCCCTGCTTGAAGATCAGGATGTGCGCCGGGCAATTCATCGGCTTGAGCGCCATCCACTCGGCGGCGTCCGAGACCAGCGGTCCCTCATCCTCGGTATTCGGCACCTCGTCGGGGATGACGAACATATTCTCGCGATACTTGCCCCAGTGGCCGGACTGCTCCCATTGGCGCGCGTCCATCACCTGCGGGGTCTTGACCTCGCGATAGCCGGCATTGTCGATCGCGCGGCGCATATAGGCCTCCAGCGCGCGCCAGATGACATAGCCCTTGGGGTGCCAGAAGACCGACCCATGCGCCTCCTGCTGGAGGTGGAACAGGTCCATCTCCTGCCCCAGCTTGCGGTGGTCGCGCTTGGCCGCTTCCTCCAGTCGTGTGAGGTGGGCGTCGAGCTGCTTCTTGTTGAGCCAGCCAGTGCCGTAGATGCGGCTGAGCATCGCGTTCTTCTGGTCGCCGCGCCAGTAGGCGCCGGAGACGCGTGTCAGCTTGAAAGCCTGCGGATCCAGCTTGCCGGTGGAGGCGAGGTGCGGGCCGCGGCACATGTCCAGCCAGTCGCCGCCGGACCAATAGACGGTCAGCTCCTCATGCTCGGGCAGTTCTTGCGCCCACTCGGCCTTGAAGCGCTCACCCTGCTCGCTCCAGCGCGCGATGAGGTCCGCGCGGCTCCACACTTCGCGCCGCAGCGGCTTATCGGCGGCGATGATCTCGCGCATCTTCGCCTCGATGGCGGGCAGGTCCTCCTCGGTGAAGGGACCGTGCTCGGCGGTCGGTGCGAAATCGTAATAGAAGCCGTCGTCCGTCGCCGGGCCGAAGGTGATCTGCGTGCCGGGGAACAGCGCCTGCACCGCCTCGGCCAGCACGTGCGCATAATCGTGACGGACCAGCTCCAGCGCGTCGGCTTCGTCCTTCGCCGTGACCAGCGCGAGCGCGGCATCGGTCTCCAGCGGCCGGTTGATATCGCGCAGCTCACCGTCCACCCGCGCGGCCAGCGCGGCCTTCGCGAGGCCAGGACCGATCGCGGCCGCGATGTCCGCCGGGGTCGTCCCGTGCGCGACCTCGCGCTGCGAACCATCGGGGAGCGTGATCTTCAACAATTCCGTCATCGGTCGTCTGTCCTGTCTGCGGCGTATCCGCGCTTAGGGAAGCGCGGCCGGAATGAAAAGAGGCAGGAGCGGAATGAAGCGCGCCAGCAGCCCATTCCCGTCCGGAAAGGGCCTCGGCGGACTATGTCAGCGATTGGTCGTGACGTGCGTGCCGAGGCCCCCGGGAGTCGTCCCGGTGGTGGTGGTCGTCATCATGGCGCGCAACATCGGCATCGGCCGCTCCGTAGCAGAGCCGGCCCGACGAGTCACGGTGCGCGTTAACACCTCTCGTGGCTTGCGCGGCTGCGGCGATAAGCGTGCAGGCCGGGCGCGCGGGGGCTTGCCATGAAGACCCGTCTCAAGATCCTGCGTGCCGAGCGCGACGGACGCAGGACACTCTAGTCGGGCGGCTGGCAATCAGCGGGCAGAGCGTCAATGCGATCCGGAAAATATGTAGTCTCCCTGCGGGCCACCTTCCGCATCGCCGATCTGTGCGGCCTTTCAATCGAAGAGATTTTACTGGGCACATCAGGCAAGCCAACGCGGTTCGGAGCGGCCGGCACGGCAGCGCTTGACAGGCCGCACCGTCCCCTGTCTGTTGCCGCCGGGGATTTGGGGGGATGTCCATGCACGGGAGCGGCGCGCGCGCATTCGGCTTTACCGGCACCTGGCGCGATTATGCGCCGATCGCCTTCAGCAACCTGCTGCTGACGATCGTCACGCTCGGTATCTACCGCTTCTGGGCGACGACGCGCACCCGGCGTTACCTGTGGAGCCGCACCCGCTTCATCGACGAGCCGCTGGAATGGAGCGGCACCGGGCTGGAGCTGTTCATCGGCTTCGTCCTTGTGCTGGTGCTCTTTCTCATCCCGTTCGTCTTCCTGCAATTCGGCGTGCAGGCGCTGATCTTCCAGGGCTATGCCGGGCTGGCGATCACGCTCGGCGCGCTCGCCATCTTTCTGCTTTTCTATCTCAGCGGCGTCGCCCTGTTCCGCATGCTGCGCTACCGCCTCAGTCGCACCTGGTGGCACGGCATTCGCGGCGGCAGCGACGAGAGGGGCTGGGGCTATGGCTGGTCCTATCTCTGGCGCAACATCGTCGGGATGATCCCCTTCTATCTGCTGGTGCCATGGGCGATGATCTCGCTCTGGAACGACCGCTGGAATGCGATGAGCTTCGGTCCGCACCCGTTTCGCTCCTCGGCGCTGGTGGGGGGCGTCTACAAGCGCTTCCTGCTGTTCTACCTCGTGCCGTTCCTGCTGGTCATCGGCCTGATTGTCGCCGGCGTCTCCGCCATGCCGATGATGATGGACCCTGCCGCCAACCCCGGTCAGCCACCGGCGGGTTTCTGGGCGCTCCTCATCATCGTCGCCATTGTCTTCTATGGTGTGCTGCCGCTGATCGCACTCATCTTCTACGCCAAATATATGCGGGTGGTGATCGGTGCCTTGTCGCTCTCGACGCTGGATTTCAGCTTCGATGCGCGCAGCAAGGATTGGTTCCTGCTGATCCTCGGCGATATCGCACTGGTCGTCTGTACGTTGGGCATCGGCGCGATCTTCCTCTCCTATCGGCACTGGGCCTTCTTCGTGCGGCATCTCGATGCCAGCGGGGAGGTCAGCCTTTCGGCGCTGACCCAATCCACCACAGTCGCACCGGGGCAGGGCGAGGGGCTGGCCGACGCGTTCGACATTGGCGCGATCTAGGCGCTAGAAGAGCGGCATGACGAGCCTCGGCCCAGACGACAGCATCTGGCATTATGACGGGACGCGCGCGACCCGCCATCATCCCCGCATCGACTGGGCGGCCGAGACGTTCACCCTGCACTGGGAGGGCGGCGCGAGCGGGCCGCACCGCTGGGGCGATCTGGTGCCCGTTGGCGGCACCGGCGCACGCTCGGTTTATGGCCTGCGCGGCGTGCCCGGCTGGCGGCTGGGTTTTGCAGGCGCACCGCCGGAGGGCTTTGCGGTGCATCTGCCGCTGCCCGCCCGTTATGGCCGCTGGATCGACCGCATCGGGCTATGGCGCGCCATCGCGCTGTTCGGCGCGTTGGCGGCGGCCACCCTGTTCGTGGTGCTGCGCGCGCCGCAGTGGATCGCGCCTTATGTGCCCTATAGTTGGGAGGAGCGGCTGGGCGACGCGATGGTCGGCGATTTCGGCGGGCGCCTGTGCGAGACGCCGGCCAGCCGCGCGGCCATCGCCCGGTTGCAGGCGCAACTGGGCGACGATGTACGCATCCGCCAGATCGGCATCGCCAATATCGACATGGTCAATGCCGTGGCGCTGCCGGGCGGGCGCATCCTGCTGTTCAACGGGCTGCTCAAGGAGGCGCAATCGCCGGACGAGGTGGCCGGCGTGCTCGCCCATGAGATCGGTCATGTCCGCCACCGCGACACCATGACCGCGCTGGTCCGCCAGCTCGGCCTCAGCGTCGTGCTCGGCGGGTTCAACGGGCAGGTCGGTGGCGCCGTGAACGGCTTGCTGGCGATGAGCTACAGCCGCGACGCCGAGCGGTCGGCGGACGCCTATTCGATCGCGCGGCTCAAGGCGTCGGATATCTCGCCGCTGCCCACCGCCGCCTTCTTTGACCGGCTGGGTGCGCTGTCCGGCGGTGAGCGGATGGAGCGCGCGACGAGCTGGATGGCCTCCCATCCCGTCTCGGCCGAGCGCAAGGCGGCGTTCACCCGCTCGGCGGTGGCGGGCCATGGCTACCGGCCCGCGCTGACCGAACCGGAGTGGACCGCGCTGGTCAATGCCTGCAAGGACGACCCGGACGTGAAGAAGGGCTTCAGCCCGTTCTGATCCGGCGCGCGCGTCCGTTTGTCGCCGGTTGTTTTGACGAAATGAGGGAAAAGGGCCAGAAGGCGCGCCCATGACAGAGACCAACAGCGCCACCACCCCGCCCGCTTTCCTCGCCCGCCCGGACGGGTTGCGCCTCGCCTATCGCCACCGCCCGGGGACGGGACCGACCATCGTGTTCCTGCCGGGCTACATGTCGGACATGCTCGGCGGTAAGGCGCAGGCGCTGGACGAGTGGGCAGCCCATACCGGCCGCGCGCTGCTGCGGCTCGATTATGCCGGCTGCGGCGAAAGCGAGGGTGCGTTCGAGGATGGCACGCTGGCGAGCTGGCGCGACGATGCCCGGCTGGTGATCGATGCGCTGGCGCCGGAAGGACCGCTCGTGCTCGTCGGTTCCTCCATGGGCGGCTGGCTGGCGTTGCTGCTGGCGCTCGATCTTGGCGCGCGCGTGACCGGGCTGGTCGGCATCGCCGCGGCGCCAGACTTCACGGACTGGGGGTTCGACGCGATGCAGAAGGCCACGATCCGGCGCGATGGCCGACTGCTCGAGCCGACGCCCTATGGCGATGATCCCGTGCTCACCACCTTCGGCTTCTGGAACGCGGGCGAATCGCTGCGCCTGCTCGACGGGCCGATCGCCATCGACTGCCCGGTGCGCCTGCTCCACGGGCAGGCCGACCCGGACGTGCCCTGGCAGATCGCGATGCGCACCGCCGAACGCCTCCGTTCAGCCGATGTGCAGACGCTGCTCATCAAGGATGGCGATCACCGCCTCTCTCGCCCGCAGGACATCGCCCTGTTGATCGGGACGGTCGCCAGCCTCACGGAGTCCTGAGCCTATGTTGATCCCGCCATGTTAATTCTTGCCGCGCTCGCCATGGCACCCACGGCATATGATCGCGAGATTGAGACATTGCTCCAGCGGCGGGACGAGCGCAAGGCAGCGGAGGCGCGGCAGCGACCGGCGGGCGAGGGCGCAGGCGCGGACGATCGCGCGGCGCTGGCCGAGGTGATCCCGCCCGCCATTGCCGAGCGGCTCGCAGCCTGCCTTGCCGAAGCCAACAGGGCGCCCGAGGCCGGTATCGCCGCCGCGCAGGCGTGGGCGCGCGAGAATGGCGGGGCTTATGCCGCGCAGTGCCATGGCTATGCGCTGGGCAAGGCGGAGCGCTGGAAGGAGGCGGCCGACGCTTTCGAAAGCGGTGCCGCGATCGCCGGGCTGGACGCGGTGACGCGCGCGCGGCTCTGGGCGCAGGCCGGCAATGCCGCGCTGATCGGCGGCGATGCGCCGCGCGCCACGCGGGCGCTCGATCATGCGCTGGAGCGAGCGCTGCCGCGCACCCTCGCCACGGGCGAGATTTATCTCGATCGGGCGCGGGCGCGAGTCGCCGCCGGGGACCAGCCGGGGGCCCGGGCCGATCTCGATCAGGCCGTGCAGCTCGCCGGCGCGGATCCGCTCGCCTGGCTGCTCTCCGCCACGCTCGCGCGGCGCATGAACGACCTGCCGCTCGCCCGCGCGCATATCGAGGAAGCGGCACGCCGCGCCCGCAACGACGCCGCGATCGCGCTGGAGCAGGGCATCATCTACGCCCTCGGCGGCGACCGCGACGAGGCCGCCCGCGCTGCCTTCCAGCGCGCACGGGAGCTTGCCGCGCCGGAGAGCGCCGTCGCGCAACAGGCTGCCGATTATCTGGCGCAGCTCGACGGGGCAGCCGCGCCCTCCCCCAAGCCGGAGCCTGCGCCCGGTCGCTAGCGCCAGTGGGGTGGCCGCAGCGGCCAGCGACCGTCGCTGACCGCTAACAGGTACTGGATCATGACCCGCGGATCGGGTCAGGTCGTCAGCGCGAGCGGCCGCGCAATGGCAGGCCGCTCCGCTGCTATCTCCCTCATTCCAGGTAGAAATCCACCGTCGTCACCACGCGCACCTTCTTGAACGGCGTGTCGGCCGCGCCATAGCCGCCCGATTGCTCGCCGTCGCGCGGCTCGATGGAGAAATAGCCCTGCGTCGCGCTCTTGATACCGCCCACGGCGGTGCCGCTGTCCTTGGCGAACTGCTCGGCGGCGTTGCGCGCATCCTTGGTGGCCTGCGCGACCATCTCCGGCTTGATCGCATTCAGCTTGGTGAAGCTGTAGGTCATCGCCGAGCCTTCCTGCAGCGTCACGCCGCGCCGCACGAGGTCGAACTGGTCCGCGACGGCCTTACGCGCGCGCTCGATGTCATTGGTGCGCAGTTGCATGCGCTGGGTGATGGTGATGTTGGGGACGCCGTTGTTGATGAACTGGTTGACCCCCGCGCCGGTGGCGGTGAGCGCATTGTCCGGGAAGCCGAGGCTCTTGAAATAGCCCTTCAAGGCTTCGGTATTCTGCTCGATCTCGGCGCGCACGCTCGGCAGGTCGTTGCCGGTGGCGGAATAGGCGATGGTCCATGTGGCGAGGTCCGCCGTCACGTCGCGCTCAGCCAGGCCGCGCACTGTTACCGAGCGTTCCGCCGCATGGGCGCGCCGCAACCCGTCGCCGAGCAGATAGCCGCCCACGACCATGCCGCTGGCCAGCACCACAGCGCCGGCCAGCGCGATCTTGTTCATATCCTGCATCCAGCCCATATGATGCGTCCTCTCTTTCACGCGTGCGCCGCTGAGCCTATCTCAACGGCGACGATTTGCCATCCACGAGATGAACCGTTGCTGACGAGCGACGAACGGAGGAATTGCCGCATGCCCAAATATCTGCACACCATGATCCGCGTGACCGATCTTGAGAAGACGGTGCGGTTCTTCGAGCTTCTGGGCCTCAGGGAAGTCCGCCGCATGGACCATGAGCAGGGGCGCTTCACCTTGCTGTTCCTCGCCTGTCCCGGCGACGAGGATGCGCAGGTGGAGCTGACCTACAACTGGCCGCCGGAGGATGGCACGGCCGGCGAGGTCTATACGGGCGGGCGCAATTTCGGCCATCTCGCCTATCGCGTCGAGAATATCTACGAGACCTGCCAGCGGCTGATGGATGCGGGCGTGACGATCAACCGTCCTCCGCGTGATGGGCACATGGCGTTCATCCGCACGCCGGACAATATCTCCATCGAGCTGTTGCAGGACGGCAAGCTGGAGCCGGCCGAGCCGTGGGTATCCATGCCCAATGTCGGCGAATGGTGACAGGGCGCGGGGGTGGTCGTCCGTACGGCCGCCCCACTCTTGAGCAGCGGGAGAGGCAGCATGACATCATCGCTTGAAATCATCCGCGTGCCGGTGCTGGCGGACAATTATGTCTGGCTGGTCCATGATCGCGCCAGCGGAGAGACGCTCGCCGTGGATCCCTCGGTGGCCGAACCGGTGCTGGCAGCGGCGCAGGCGCGCGGCTGGCGGATCGGGCAGATCTGGAACACCCATTGGCATGGCGATCATATCGGCGGCAATGCCGGCATTGTCGCGGCGACCGGCGCGCGGGTGACGGCGCCGCGCGCGGAATTGGGCAAGATCCCCCATGTCGATACGCCGGTGGGCGAGGGCGACCGCGCTCGCCTCGGCGCGCATGAGGCGGTGGTGATGGACGTGCCGGCGCACACGGCGGGGCATATCGCCTATCATTTCGCGGACGATGGCGCGATCTTCGTTGGCGATACCATGTTCGCCATGGGCTGCGGCCGGCTCTTCGAGGGGACGGCCGCGCAGATGTTCGAGAATATGCGTCGTTTCGCCGCGCTGCCGGATGAGACGCGCGTCTATTGCGCGCATGAATATACGCTCTCCAACGGGCGCTATGCGCTGCGCGCCGAGCCGGACAATGCAGCGGTGAAGGCGCGGGTCGCCGATGTGGAGGCGATGCGCGCGCGGGGTGAGGCGACCGTGCCCACCACCATCGCGCTCGAACGCGCGACCAACCCGTTCATGCGTGCCGGCAATGTCGCCGAACTGGCCCGCCGCCGCGCGGAGAAGGATGCGGGCTAGGCCGGGCGGCGCGGGTTTCCGCTGGGGCGGGGAGCCGCCATCCGGCCAAGGTTTGCGGGTCTTGTCTCCGTCGAAAAGAGTGCGAAGTTGCGCAAATACTGGTAATCTCGACCGCCAAGTGGTGGGGCGAGAGGAGTGAAGCCATGAAGACCATGTTTTTCGCTTTGATGCTGCTGCCCCTTGCGGCCTGTACGCAAACGACCGCGGCGGATGAGCCCCGGCTGGGCGAGCGCGAGGCGCGCGATCTGGCGAAGGCCTTGGAGGGCAAGGTTCCCGGTGAGCCGGTGAGCTGCGTCACCGCCATGCGGGGCAGCAATCTCCGTGCCCTGGGCGATAACACGCTCATCTACAAGTTCAGCAAGGATCTCGTTTATCGCAACACGCTGGACGGCGCGTGCCATGGCCTGTCGATGGGCGATACGCTGGTGCTGCGGCGGACGACGGACCAATATTGTCGCGGAGATATCGCCACGGTCGTCCATATCCCCACCGGATCGCAGACCGGAAGCTGCGTATTGGGCGATTTCGTGCCCTATCGCACGCCCGGCAAGTGAGGCGGCGAAAGGCGGCTCTGCCGGACTGACGGCCGTGCGGTCCCGCTTTTGCGGACCGGGCAGCGGGCGCTGAGCGAGCCGGTCCGGCGGCGGATCGCGGGCCGCCTTTCACTCGTCGGCGCGCGCCCCATAGAGCGCGTCCAGGCGCTCCTGATAGTGGGCACGGATCACGTGCCGACGGATCGACTGCTTGGGCGTCAGCATCTCATTGTCGATGGAGAAGGGTTCGTCGGCGAGGGCGAAGCGGCGGACCTTTTCGATCACCGAGAGGTCGGCGTTGACGCGATCGACAGCCGCGCGGATCGCGGCGTGGAAGGCGGGGTCGTCGCGGAGCGCGGCCAGCTCGGCGGGCTTACCCTGCGCCTGCGCCCATTCGGTCATCCACTCGGTGTCGGGCACGATCAGGCCGACGATATTGGGCCGCCGGTCGCCATAGACCATCACCTGCCCGATCTCCGGCTGGAGGGTCAGCATATTCTCCAGCTTGGCGGGCGCGACATTGTCGCCCTTGTCGTTGACGATCAGGTCCTTCTTGCGGTCGGTGATGCGCAGTCGCCCGGCCTCGTCGAACTCGCCGATATCGCCGGTGTGCAGCCAGCCCTGCTTGATGGTGCGCGCGGTCTCGGCCGGGTTGTTCCAGTAGCCCTTCATCACCAGTTCGCCGCGCACGAGGATCTCGCCATCCTCGGCGATCTTGACCTCGACGTTCTTGAGTGGCGGGCCGACGGTATCCATGCGCAGGCCGCGCGACGGGCGGTTGCAACTGATGACCGGTCCGGCCTCGGTCTGGCCATAGCCTTGCAACAGGGTGAGCCCCAGCGACTGGAAGAAGGTGCCGACCTCGGGATTGAGTGGGGCCCCGCCGGAAACCAGCGCCTTCAGCCGCCCGCCGAAGCGCTGGCGGATCCTGGGGATGAACACCCGTTCCAGCAGCTTGTGGACCGGCCAGTCCCAGGGCGAAAGGCTGCCATGCTCGGCACGCTTGGCCGCAAGGCGCAGCGTCTGCTCCAGCATGAGCCGGGGCAGCCGGCCCTGCTTCTCGATGGCCTTGGAGACACGGGCGCGCAGCAACTCGAACAGGCGCGGGACGACGACCATGATGGTTGGGCGCACCTCCGCGATATTGGCGGCGAGCTTTTCGAGACTCTCGGCATAGAAGATCTGCCCGCCAAGGCCGATCGGCAGGAACTGGCCGCCCGAATGCTCATAGGCATGGCTGATCGGCAGGAAGGAGAGGAAGATCTCGTCCCCCCAGCCGAAATCATCGGCGATGATAGCCACGCAGCCCTCCACATTGCACAGGATCGAGCCGTGATGGAGGACGACGCCGCGCGGCGCGCCGCCGGTGCCGCTGGTGTAGATGATGCAGGCGGTGTCGTCGCGCGTGGCGGTGAGGGCGTCCGCGCAGGCTTTCGCGTCGCCGGGATGAGCGGCGATCAGCGTGCTCCAATCATGGACCGGCACCGAGGCGCTCTGCATCGCTCTTTGCGGCTCCATCGCCACGGCGAATTCCATGTGGGAGTGGAGCACCGCCGGCATCAGCGCCTTGGCGATCTTGGTCGTGGAGAAAATCACCGCCCGCGCGCCGCTATTGGCGATGATATGCTCATGGTCGCGCGTGGTGTTGGTGGTGTAGGTCGGCACGGTGACGGCGCCAGCCGCCATGATGGCGAGATCGGCGATGCAGAACTCTGGCCGGTTCTCGCTCACCAGCATCACCCGGTCGCCCGGCTGGACGCCCAGCGTGGTGAGCGCCCGCGCCAGCGAGGCCACCGTGCGCGCGGCTTCCGACCAACTGGTTGCTCGCCACGTGCCGTCCCGCTTGGCCCACAGGAAAGGCCGATCCCCTTGGGCCGCGGCGCGGGCGAAGAACAGGGACGTCAGGCTGGGGAATGTCTCGACTGCACGCAACAAGCCTCTCCTGCGACAGGGTGGCGCGTCGGTCCGGCGCCGGCACGCGACCTTATAGGGCGGCGGGGGTTGCAGGGCTATCCCCGCGCAGCATAGGCGACCCTTGCGTTGCCGGCGGGGAGATCGCACTGTGTGCGGCGCTGCACTGCGGCATTCGTCTGTATCTTGGGGTTGATGTCCGCATGCTCTTCATCCGTTCCCTCGCTGCCATGGTTCTTGCGCTGGCGCTCGGCGCCTGCGCGGTCAGTCCAGCGCCTGCTCCCCGGGCGGATCAACCGCAGACGACGCAGGGCGCGCGCCACTTCGTGGTGGCGGCCAATCCGCTGGCGGTCGACGCGGGCCTTGCCGTGCTGCGGCGCGGTGGCAGCGCGGTGGATGCGGCGGTGGCGGTGCAGGCCATGCTCTCTCTGGTCGAGCCGCAAAGCTCCGGCATGGGCGGCGGCGCGTTCATGACCTTTTATGACGGCACGACCGGCAAGGTGATCGTATATGACGGGCGCGAGACGGCTCCGGCCGGCGCGACGCCGGAGATGTTTCTCGATGCCGAGGGTAAGCCGCTGCCTTATGGGCAGGCCGTGCTGAGCGGGCGCGCCACCGGCGTCCCCGGGGCGGTGAAGATGCTGGCCATGGCCCATGCCGAGCATGGCGCGCTACAGTGGGGCAGCCTGTTCGGCGATGCCGAGCGGACCGCGCGGGAGGGCTTCGTCATCTCGCCGCGCTTGGGCCGCTTCCTCGCCGGGCGCTTTCCGCAGATCAACGCACCCGATGCGCGCGCCTATTTCGCCGCAGCGGATGGCAGCATCAAACAGGCGGGCGACCGGCTGGTCAACCCCGCTTACGCCGCCTTCCTCCAGCGCCTCGCCGCGCAAGGGCCAGACGCGCTCTACACCGGAGAGACCGCCCGGCGGATCGTCGAAAAGACGCAGGCCGGGCCCTTGCGGGGCACCATGACGCTGGCCGATCTGGCCGCCTATCAGCCGATCAAGCGCGAGGCGCTGTGCGGCCCCTATCGCGTCTATCTGGTCTGCGTGCCGCCGCCGCCCTCCAGTGGCGTAGGCTTTCTCCAGCTCCTCATGCTGCTGGAGCGCACGGACATCGCCGCGCGCGGCCCGGATGATCCGCAGGCCTGGTTCCTGTTCGCGCAGGCGAGCCGGCTCATGTATGCCGACCGCGACCGTTATGTGGGCGATCCTGCCTTCGTCAGTGTGCCGATCGCCGGACTGCTCGACCCTGCTTATGTCGACAGCCGGGCCAAATTGATCGGCACCAGCGCAGGGCCACCGCCGGTGGCCGGCACGCCGCCGGGTGCGACGCTGGCCGCCGCCGATAATACATTGGAGCCGGGTGGCACCTCGCACTTCATCGTCGGCGATGCGCGGGGTAATGTCGTCTCGATGACCACTACGGTCGAATCCATCTTCGGCACCGGGCGGATGGTCGATGGCTTTTTCCTCAATAACCAGCTTACCGATTTCGCCTTCATGCCGCGCGACGCGCAGGGGCGGCTGGCCGCCAATGCCGTCGCGCCGGGCAAGCGGCCGCGCTCATCGATGATCCCGCTCGTCATGGTCGATCGCGACGGGCGCTTTGCCGGTGCGCTGGGGTCGGCTGGCGGCAATGCGATCCTCGCCTATGTCGGCCGGGCGCTGGTCGGCGCGGTCGACTGGAAGCTATCCATGCAGGAGGCGCTGGCGCTGCCCAATCTCGTCGCACGCGGGGGCAGCTTCGGTGGTGAGGTGGATCGCTTCTCGCCCGCGGTTTTGGAAGGTCTCAAGGCGCGGGGCATCGTGCTGCGGCCGGGGCAGGGCGAGGATTCGGGCGTGCACGGTGTGATGATCCGCGATGGCCTGTTCGACGGTGGTTACGATCCGCGCCGCGAGGGGCGGGCCGTCGCCGAACCGGCCGGACGCTGATCATGGCGTTGGTCGTCTTGCATGGCCAGTCGGGCGGCCCGCTGCCGGCATTGGAACTCGCCGTGTGATGGGGCCGGCTGCGCGGTAAGTTGGCGGCGAGCGCGCCATTGTTTGATCTAGGTTATGGACCGCTCTTGCCGTCTGCGCATAAAATTGCCCCCTTCCTCTTGTGTTGCACATTGGCCACACCATCTCTTGGCAGGCGAAGGGAGAGAACATGAACCTCGAAAAATTCACCGACCGGGCCAAGGGCTTCCTGCAAAGCGCCCAGACTGTCGCGATCCGCATGAACCATCAGCGGATCAGTCCCGAACATCTTCTGAAAGCGCTGCTTGAAGACGAGCAGGGCATGGCGAGCGGTCTCATCAAGGCGGCCGGTGGCAACCCTGCGATTGCGCTGCGCGAGATCGACGGCGCGCTGGGCAAGGTCCCGGCCGTGTCCGGCTCTGGCGCGCAGCAGGCGCCCGGGCTCGACAATGATGCGGTGCGCGTGCTCGATTCGGCCGAACAGGTCGCGCAGAAGGCGGGCGACAGCTATGTCACCGTCGAGCGGCTATTGTTGGCACTGGCGCTGGCGACCACCACCGCCGCCGGCAAGGCGCTGGCGGCCGCCGGCCTGAAGGCGGAGGCCCTTAACGGCGCGATCAACCAGCTCCGTGGCGGGCGCACGGCCGATACCGCGTCTGCCGAGGACCGTTACGACGCGCTCAAGAAGTTCGCGCGCGATCTCACCGAGGCGGCGCGCGAGGGCAAGCTTGATCCGGTGATCGGCCGCGACGAGGAGATTCGCCGCACGATCCAGATTCTCGCCCGCCGTACCAAGAACAATCCGGTGCTGATCGGCGAGCCCGGTGTCGGCAAGACCGCGATCGCGGAGGGGCTGGCGCTGCGCATCACCAATGGCGACGTGCCCGATACGCTCAAGGACCGCACGCTGATGGCGCTCGATATGGGCAGCCTGATTGCCGGCGCCAAATATCGCGGCGAGTTCGAGGAGCGCCTCAAGGGCGTGCTCGATGAGGTGAAGGCCGGCGAGGGCCAGATCATCCTGTTCATCGACGAGATGCACACGCTGATCGGCGCCGGCAAATCGGAAGGCGCGATGGACGCCTCCAACCTCTTGAAGCCGGCGCTGGCGCGCGGTGAGCTGCACTGCATCGGCGCCACCACGCTCGATGAATATCGCAAGCATGTCGAGAAGGATCCCGCGCTACAGCGGCGCTTCCAGCCGGTGTTCGTGGGTGAGCCGACGGTGGAGGATACCATCTCCATCCTGCGCGGCCTGAAGGAGAAATATGAGCTGCACCATGGCGTGCGGATCACGGACAGCGCGCTGGTCTCCGCCGCGACGCTCTCCAATCGCTACATCACCGACCGCTTCCTGCCCGACAAGGCGATCGACCTCATGGACGAGGCCGCCAGCCGCCTGCGCATGGAGGTAGAGAGCAAGCCCGAGGAGATTGAAAATCTCGACCGGCGCATCATCCAGCTCAAGATCGAGCGCGAGGCGCTGAGGAAGGAGACCGACCAGGCCAGCAAGGACCGCCTCGATGCGCTGGAGGAGGACCTCGCCAATCTCGAGCAGCAGTCGGCCGAGCTGACCACGCGCTGGCAGGCCGAGAAGGAGAAGATCGCTGGTGAAGCGAAGCTGAAGGAGCAGCTCGATGGTGCGCGCATCGAGCTGGAGCAGGCGCAGCGTGCCGGCAATCTCGGCCGGGCGGGCGAACTCTCCTACGGTGTTATCCCGCAGCTCGAAAAGCAGCTTCAGGAGGCGCAGTCCGCCGCCAAGGGCGCGATGCTGCGCGAGGAAGTGACGAGTGAGGATATCGCGTCCGTCGTCTCGCGCTGGACCGGCATCCCCGTCGACAAGATGATGGAGGGCGAGCGCGAGAAGCTGCTCGCCATGGAGGCCGAACTGGGCAAGCGCGTCATCGGCCAGGCGGACGCGGTGAAGGCCGTCTCCACCGCCGTGCGCCGGTCCCGCGCGGGCCTGCAGGATCCGAACCGGCCGTTGGGCAGCTTCCTGTTCCTCGGTCCCACGGGCGTCGGCAAGACCGAACTGACCAAGGCGCTCGCCGGTTTCCTGTTCGACGACGACAATGCGATGGTGCGGATCGACATGAGCGAGTTCATGGAGAAGCACAGCGTCGCGCGGCTGATCGGAGCCCCTCCCGGCTATGTCGGCTATGAGGAAGGCGGCGTGCTCACCGAGGCGGTGCGGCGCCGGCCCTACCAGGTCGTGCTGTTCGACGAGGTGGAGAAAGCGCATGGCGATGTGTTCAACGTGCTCCTCCAGGTGCTCGACGATGGGCGGCTGACCGACGGGCAGGGGCGCACGGTCGATTTCACCAACACCATCATCGTGCTGACCTCCAATCTCGGCAGCCAGTTCATCGCCGGACTCGGTGATGATGAGCCGGTCGAGAAGGTCGAGGATCAGGTGATGGAGATGGTGCGGGCGCATTTCCGCCCCGAGTTCCTGAACCGGCTGGACGAGATCATCCTGTTCCACCGGCTGGGCGCGGGGCATATGGCGCCGATCGTGGATATCCAGGTGGCGCGCGTCGGCAAGCTGCTCAAGGACCGCAAGGTGACGCTCGATCTCACCGATGCCGGCCGCGCCTGGCTCGGCCGAGTGGGGTACGATCCCGTCTATGGTGCCCGGCCATTGAAGCGCGCCGTGCAGAAATATCTGCAGGATCCATTGGCCGATCTCATCCTGCGCGGCGAAGTGCCGGATGGGTCGACGGTGACGATCGACGAAGGCGATGGCGGGCTGACGCTGCGGGTCGGGTAGGCGCTTCCGACGTCGGGTAGGCGCTTGCGACGAGGCAAAGCGCAGCCAGTCCCGTCGCCTTGATCCGGACCATAAAAAAGAAAGGGCACCTCGGCGGGTGCCCTTTCTCATGTGATCGTCTGAGTCAGGTCAGATCAGAACTTGATGCGGGCACCCGCATAGTAGCGGCGACCGATGGGGTCATAGGTGCTCGCGTCGGTTTCCGTCCCTGTCGTGTCGAACGGCAGGCCCGAGATGAACTTGGGAGCCGAGGTATCGAGCAGGTTGTTGGCGCCGACAAAGAACTCGAAATGATCGCCAGGCGTGAAGCGAACCTGCGCATCGAGATAGAAGCGCGATTTCTGGCGATAGTTCTTCGAGTGGATGTCGGAATCGCCGAGCGCACCGGTGATGAACTGATCGTCCAGATAGGCGCCGCCGATGTAGGTGCCGACCAGCGTGAAGCCCGTACGGTCGTTGTTCCAGGCAAGTGTGCCGCTGGCACGATCCTTGGATGCGCCGCTTTCACCAGCAAACCGGTCGATGTCCGCGCCAGGAAGCGGGATGACATACCCCTTGAAGACGTGCGTGTAGGACACGTTCAGGCTCGCGACACCGCTCGCGACGTTCTGGTTGTAGCCGAGGGTGACGTCCAGGCCCGTCGTCTTGAGACCGCCGCTGTTCAGGAGCGTGGTATCGATGAACTCGAGCGAACCCGCGCTGTTGGCGCCGGCCGCAGCCTGCCTGCGGGTTACAAAATCGCAGAACTGGGCATCACCGCCATTGTAGCACTGATCGAGAATGAAGGTCCGCGGGATCTGGAAGATCGCGTCCTTAATCTTGATGTCGAAATAGTCGACCGTCAGCGTAAGGCCACGCAGGGCGTGGATGGACCGCGGATTGATCGCCACACCGACCGTCCACGACTTGCTCTGCTCTTCAGTCAGGTTCGGATTGGTATTATCGAAGCCGCTAATACCCTGGATATCCGCCTGATTGACGGTGAACTGACCGAACTGTGCAATGTTCGCTCGCACGCCGGCGTCCGCAAGACACTGCGTGGCCAGCGTGCCGGTCGAGGTCGCCGTGATTCCTTCGCAGGGATCGGCGAGATCGGTCGGATAATCCTGGCCTGCACCGCCGAACAGTTCCCCGATGTTGGGAGCGCGCGTCGACTGCGAGTAGGTCGCCCGGAAGCGAATATCGCGAACCGGGGCCCAGATACCCGACACGTTGTAGCTGTAGACAGTGCCGACGGTCGAATAATCCGAGACACGGCCAGCGGCGGCGAGTTCAAGGGTGTTGAAGAAGGGCGCGTCCGCGATGAGGGGCAGACGAACTTCGCCATACACTTCCTTCACGTCGAACTTGCCGAAGGTGTTGCCCAGCTTGTTGCCGCCATTCAGGCCCGCATTGGTGAGGGCATCGAAGACCTGCTCGGACTTCTCCTTGCGATACTCGACACCGAAGGCGAGGCCGATATCGCCCGCCGACAGGCCGGGTAGGCTACCGACAAGGCCGGCGCCCACGACGTTCTGCGACGTCAGGCTGGTCAGTGAACTGGGCGCGATGATGTAGTTGATCGCATCCTGGCTGAGTGCGTTGAAGCCGAAGATATTGGCGGGGGCGCAGCCCTGGGCGCGTGCGGTCGCGTCCGCACAGATCGCGTCGGTCGTGTCGCCATTGCCATTCAGATCGTACACATCCTGCACGGCGTTGAGCGCGTTGGCAAAATTCAGGACGTTGACCTGCCCGCCGCTCTGCTGCGATTCACGGGTCTGACCATAGTTATAGTAGACCTCGTAGCTCCAACGATCGTTCAGCTTGCCATTCATGCCGGCGACGATGCGGAACGTGTCGCGGTCGACCGAGCTGCCGCGATTGCCGAACTCCGATAGACGCTTGGTGAAGCCGATATCGCGGAAGCCGTCACCGGTGTCGGGAATGCCATCCCCGTTAGTGTCATAGACTGGCGTGTCGATCGCGACATTATAGATGGCGAGCGGCACCAGCGGGTTGCGGGTCAACGTCCGAGCGCCGGTTACCGGATTGACGGCATAGCCCTCGATGGGGAACAGCCCGCCCGTTGCCGGGAAGATGCCGTTCGCGCCGGCCGAGTCCATCGGGAATGGCTCGAGCTGGGTGCGCACCTTGGTCGAGGCGTAATTGCCTTCGATGAACAGGTTGAGCGCGTCCGAAACCTCGTAGTTCGCGTTCAGCGCCAGCAGATAGCGCTCGGTCGGCACCGCGATGGTGCGGTAGGCGGAGCGGTTGAAGCCGTTGGGGCCGACACCCGTGCCGATATCTGGAACAGCTGGAGAAGCTTCATTGATATCTGGCGTATTCGGATTGTCGGCAACTGCAGGTCTAGCGCTCACGCAGCCAGCGCCGTTCGAACTGAAGCAGGGCTGCAATTGGCCACTCGGGCTGTAAGTAAACGTGTACAGAGGGCCGATTGGACTGCCATCGCCGTTGAAGCGCCGGCCCGCAGTGAAGCTGCCCTGCGGCGCGAAGCTCGAATAGAACGGCCGCGTCGCTTCGAAGATCTGGTCGACATCGCAGGTCGTGTAGATGCAGCTGATCTGGTCGACGTCAGCGCCCAGGTTCGGGCGATTGCGCGAGAACACCGCGCCCTGCTTGGTGTAGCCACCGTAGATGAGGACGTTGCCCTTATTGTCGGCGAAGTTGCCGCCGACGAGCATGCCGAGTTCCTGCTCGAGATTGTCGCCGCGCTCGGAGATGCCGACCTTGCCGTTCAGCTCGACGCCCTGATAATCCTTCTTGAGGATGATGTTGACGACGCCCGCGACGGCGTCAGAGCCGTAAACGGCGGACGAACCGCCGGTCTGCACGTCGATCCGGTCGATAAGCTGGGTCGGGATGGTGTTGAGGTCAACCGTGCTGCTGCCGGGAACGCCGGCGATGAAGCGACGACCGTTGACGAGGACCAGCGTGCGGTCCGAGCCAAGGTTGCGCAGGTCGACCGTGGCCACGCCGGCGCTCGACGTCGAGAAGTTGGAATTGTTGCGGCTGATTGAAGGCGTGCCGAACACGGGGTTACGCGTCAGCGCATCCTGCACGTTGACGATGCCGCTACCCCGGATGACGTCGGCGGACACCACCTGAACGGGGTTTGGCGCATCGACCACGGGCGTGGCGATGCGCGAACCGGTGACGATGATGGCTTCGGCTTCGCCGGCGTCTTGCGCGTCCTGCGCAAAGGCCGTTGTCGACAGAAGAGCCAAGCCCAGTACGGCGGGTGCGGAAGCAACCTTCAGCAGCGATTGTGAGGAGATTTTTTTCACGATCCAGTCCCTTGCTCTGGAATGAATAGGAACATCGAATGTCGATGCTCAAACGGCAGTGAGATGGCTGGGTTGTGTATCCCTGCCGATTTGTTCCCCCGTCGTAATGTTGACGAAAATGGCTCTACAGCGGGTAGTCTGTAAAGCTTAATGGCGACATAACCACAGTCTTTGGAAGGTGGAGTAACATTTTTACAACATAGATCAGGCGCGCAGGCATAGCCGTATTCGCGCGCCGAAACATAATGTTGCGCAAGAGATGTGGAATGCCGCAAAAACTTCCGCAGAGATGGTTAATTCGGCAGGAATCGTACGAAAATCAAGGTTTGCTGCTAATGCGTATCATGATGTAAAGTAGGTCGTCCGTGACGGCCTGATCCTCTCGCAACGCCACAAGATACCCTTTGCGGCGGTGAATGGGACATGAGAGGTGTGTCCGGAAGACACAGGAGAGTCGCCATGAGAAGTCCCCTTACAATCGCTGCGATGATGGGTTGTTTGATCGCCATCATGCCGGTTGCCGCTACGGCCTCGGAGGTTGGTGAGCGCAATGCAGCCATCGGACCGCTGCTCGATTGCCGCGAGGAGAAGGGGGATGCCGCGCGACTCGCCTGTTTTGACCGGGAGAGCGCCATTTTGGCGACGGCAGCCGCGCGGAATGAGATTGCGGTGCTGGACAAGCAGGCGGTTCGCGAAACACGCCGCTCCCTGTTCGGCTTTTCCCTGCCTCGCCTGCCGTTTCTGAGCGGTGGCCGGGATAACGACGGGGACGAGGACCGGGACGAAGGCTTGCAGGCAATCGAGGCCACCATCAAATCGGCCCGCAGCCTTGGCTATGGCAAATGGCAGATCGAACTGGATAGTGGTGCGCGCTGGGCCACGACCGAGACGATTGCGGGTCGATCACCGGAGGCCGGCAAGGCGATCGAAATCAGGCGCGGCGCGATCGGCAGCTATTTCGGGAAGATCGACGGTGGCCGCGCGGTCCGCATGAAACGTGTCGAATGATGGAATGCCGGGGGCGGCGGCCGATGCGGACAGCAATGGTCGCCAAATCCACGAAGGCACCCTGTTGCATGGGCATGGGCGGCGGTTCGCTGAGGGCGGCCATGGCGGCGATGCCGGTCGCTTCGCGGCAGGTATCCCCAAACGCATGGGCTGGATGACCGCCTGCCGTCGGGAGTGCGGGGCGATCGGGGGTACAGTGGGTTGCCGGCGGATGGCCTGCCCGACGGTGCCGTCGCCTTATCCCCGCGCGGCGAGCCGGGCCACGGTCATCAACTCCTGGGCGAGCACGATGTCGCCGACGGTGTAGGACAGGCGACTGGTGCGCTCCGCCTCGGCCAGGCGGTGGATGGCGCGGCCCAGATTGGGCCCGGTCCAGCGCGCGCCCAGATCTTCCTCGCCCCGCCCGCCGCCGAACCGCTGGCCTTGCCCTGCCTGCGCCTGTGCGAGCGCGATGGCGCGCTGCAGGGTGATGCGGAGCAAGCCCGCCAGCGATCCGCCGGTGCGCCGCAGCCAGGCGATCTCGCGTTCGGCGCCGGGCACGTTGCCTGAGAGGATGATGGCGGCCGCCTTGAACAGTTGCTGTTCGCTGCCCTCGGCCCCGAGCGCCTCGAGCGCCTCGGCCGTCGCGGCCTTGGGTGCATCGGGCGCGGCGTCGAGATAGAGCGCCAGCTTTTCAATCTCGCTGGCCAGCAGGCCGCGCTCGCCACCGGTCAGGGCCACCAGTCGGCGGGCCATGTCATCGGGCAGGTCGAGACCCGCTTCGCGCGCGAGCGATACCGCCAGCGTATCCGCATTGCGCCCCTCGGGCGCGTAGCTGACAATGGCGATGGCGGCCTTGTCGCCATCGACACGCGTCAGCAGCTTGCTCGTCTTGCGCAGGTTGCCGGCGATCAGCACGACGGGATTGCCGGCGGCGGGAGCTTCCAGCAGCGCCTGGACGGCAGGCAGCACCTCCTCGCCGGCCGGTTGCACGCGAATCCAGCGCCGATCACCGAACATGGAGATGGCGGCCGCTTCATCGGCGAGGCGGGCAGGGTCGCCGCGCAGCGTTGGCCCGTCGAGATCAATGCGCTCGGCGCCGCCGCCCATGGCCTTGCCGAAGCGGGATGCCAGGGCCTCGCTCCCGGCTTCGTCCGGGCCATAGAGCAGGTAGAGGCGGATGGCGTCGGCCGGCGTGTCCAGCGCCTTGAGGGCAGCGGCGTTGTCGGCGCGCAGGCTCATGCGGCCGGGCGGCGGCGGCGCGGCTGTCCGCCGGGCACGGTCACTGCCGCGCTCCCAGGGCAACACGGGCCAGCACGCGGTCGGCGACGATCTCGGTCAGCCGCTCCAGCGCGCTGTCTTCGGCCGCCACCGTCGCATACTCGCTGCTGGTCACGTCGATGCCGGCGTCCCAGCCGGTCGTCTCGTCGAGCAGGGTGGTGCCGTCTGCCGTGTCCACGAGCTGGTAGCGGGCGCGCAAGGTCCGCCGTTCGCGGGTCACCGTATCGTCGGCGCGCACGCCCAGCCCCTCGATGCGATCATCGAGCTGAACCTTGAGCGTGTAGCGCGGCGCGCCGGTCCCCATGGCGGTGAGGCGGTCCTCCAGCGCGTTGCGCATCAGCCAGCCTTCCTTGCCGGCGATCGGCTCGATCCGCACGCCAGCCAGCGCCTGCGCCGCCGGGCCGCTCCGTCCGCCCGAATAGAGCGGCTGAAGCCCGCAGCCGGCAAGGCTGGCGAGCAGGGCGAAGCAGAGCGCGGCCCGCCGCATCAGATCACCAGGTTGACGAGGCGATCGGGTACCACGATCACCTTCTTGGGTGCCGATCCATTCAGGATGCGCTGCACATTGGGCGCCGCGATGGCGAGGCTCTCCAGCGTCGCCTTGTCGGTGCCCTTGGCGACAGTCAGCGTGTCGCGCAGCTTGCCCTGCACCTGCACGGCGATGGTCACCTGATCGTCGACGAGCAGCGCCGGGTCGACCGGCGGCCAGGCCGCGTCGGAGATGAGGCCAGTCTCGCCCATCTCGGCCCAGGCTTCTTCGGCGAGGTGCGGCGTCATCGGCGCGACAAGCAGCGCCAGCGCGCGGATCGCGGCGGCGCGGCTGGCGGAGGGCTTCGCCTTTTCCACCGCGTTGGTCAGCTCGTAGATCTTGGCGACCGCCTTGTTGAAGGCCAGCGCCTCGATGTCCTTGGCGACGATGTCGATGGTCTGGTGCAGCTTGCGGTCGAGCGCGCTATCGGACCCGCCATCGCCGCGCTCCTGTGCTTGTCCGAACAGTCGCCACAGCCGGTTGATAAAGCGCCACGCGCCCTCGATCCCCGATTCGGTCCAGGGCAAATCGCGCTCCGGCGGGCTATCGGACAGCATGAACCAGCGCACCGCATCGGCGCCGTAGCGCTCGATGATGTCGTCCGGGTCCACGACATTCTTCTTGGACTTGGACATTTTGACGACACGGCCGATTGTCGCCGGCTCGCCGGAGGCGAGGATCCGGGCCTTGCCGTTCTGAATGGAGACCTCGTCCGGCGCGAGCCAGCGGCCATCCGGCGCTTGATAGGTCTCGTGCGTCACCATGCCCTGCGTGAACAGGCCGGTGAATGGCTCGGCCACATCGATCAGGCCGATATGCTTCAATGCACGCGTCCAGAAGCGGGCGTAAAGCAGGTGGAGAATGGCATGTTCCACGCCGCCAATATACTGGCCGACGGGCAGCCAGCTCTCGGCCTCGGCGCGGTCGAATGGCTTGTCGCCGGGCTGGCTGGCGAAGCGGATGAAGTACCAGCTGGAATCGACGAACGTGTCGAGCGTGTCCGTCTCGCGCCGCGCCGCCTTGCCGCATTGCGGGCAGTCGACATGCTTCCATGTCGGGTGGCGATCCAGCGGATTGCCGGGAATGTCGAAGCTCACATCCTCGGGCAGGGTGACGGGGAGCTGATCCTTGGGAACCGGCACCGGGCCGCAGGCCGCGCAATGGATGATCGGGATCGGCGTGCCCCAGTAGCGCTGGCGCGAAACGCCCCAGTCGCGCAGCCGCCAGACGGTCTGCCCCTTGCCCCAGCCGCCCTCTTCGGCGCGACGGATGACCTCGGCCTTGGCGTCCTCCACGCTCATCCCGTCAAGGAAGCGCGAGTTCACCAACTTGCCGGGGCCGGTATAAGCCTCGTCGTGGATCGGGGCCTGTTCCTCGCCCGCCGGGGCAACGACGCGCTCGACCGGCAGCATATATTTGCGCGCGAAATCGAGGTCGCGCTGATCGTGCGCGGGGCAGCCGAACACGGCGCCGGTGCCATAATCCATCAGCACGAAATTGGCGACGAACAGCGGCAGCTTCCACGCCGGGTCGAACGGGTGGACGACGGACAGGCCGGTGTCGAAACCCTTCTTTTCCTGCGTTTCCACGTCCGCCGCGGCGGTGCCCGTGTGGCGGCATTCCTCGGCGAAAGCGGCCAGGTCGGCATTGTCCTGCGCCAGCGCGAGCGCCAGCGGATGATCCGCGGCGATGGCGGCGAAGCTGGCGCCGAACAGCGTATCCGGCCGGGTCGAGAAGACCTCCAGCGTGTCGAACCCGTGCGCCGGCGTTTCCAGGGCGAAGCGGAACTGCATGCCGCTGCTCCTGCCGATCCAGTTTTCCTGCATCAGCCGCACCTTCTCGGGCCACTGGTCGAGCGTGCCGAGCCCTTCGAGCAGTTCGTCCGCGAAATCGGTGATCTTGAGGAACCACTGGCTGAGCTTGCGCTTCTCGACCGGAGCGCCGGAGCGCCAGCCCTTCCCGTCGATCACCTGCTCATTGGCAAGCACGGTCATGTCGACCGGGTCCCAGTTGACCGCGCTTTCCTTGCGATAGACGAGGCCGGCGGCAAAGAGGTCGAGGAACAGAGCCTGCTCATGCCCGTAATAATCCGGTTCGCAGGTCGCCAGTTCCCGGCTCCAGTCGAGCGCGAAGCCGAGCTTCTTGAGCTGCGTCTTCATCGCCGCGATGTTGGCGCGGGTCCACTCGCCGGGGTGCACGCGCTTTTCCATGGCGGCGTTCTCGGCCGGCATGCCGAAGGCGTCCCAGCCCATCGGGTGGAGCACGTCCATGCCCTGCATGCGGCGGAAGCGCGCGAGCACGTCGCCCATCGAATAGTTGCGGACATGGCCGATATGGATGCGCCCGGAGGGGTAGGGGAACATCTCCAGCACGTAGCTGCGGGGCGCGCCGGGGCGGGCACCGGCCTTGAAAGTCTGTCGTTCGTCCCAGACGGCCTGCCAGCGGGCATCCGCCAAGGCCGGGTTGAAGCGTCTCTCGCTCACCACTTGCCTCATCTTCACTGTTGCCCGCACGCGTTGCGGGCGGGATTGGTCAGCCGCCGATCGCGCGGCGGCGCAGGTCGCGGGCGCGGGTCAGGATGACCTCTTCCAGCTTCTGCGTGGTCGCCGCCTGCACCGGCGCGTCGACCCACTGGCCGTTTTCAAGCGTCTGCCGACTGGCCGCGACGCGCAGCGCGTCCGCGCGCAGATCCTGGTCGAGGATCGTCACCGTCAGCTTCATCCGCTCGCTGGAGAGGCCGGGGTTGATGTACCAGTCGGTCAGGATCACGCCGCCGTTCGAGTCGGTCTGCAGCAGGGGCATGAACGACAGCGTCTCCAGGCTGGCGCGCCAGAGATAGCTGTTCACGCCGATATTGGTGACCCGTGAGGCTGCGAGGTCGGCGCGGGGGCGTTCCTTCCCACCGCCACAGGCGCTGAGCAGGGTGGCCGTTGCCAGTAGCAGGCCGGTCGCCAGTGTCATTTGTCTGTTGCGAACCATGTTCATTCCGTTCCCGTGATGTCCGGCCCTGTCGATGTGCCTCTATAGTCGACCGCGTCGGGGGCACAAGCGGCAGATTCTGCGCTTGATCGGTGCGCGCTCAAGAGGGCATGATCCGCAGCATGAGGGGATCGTGGCGGGCCGCGCCGGACAGACTGTGGAGAATCGGCCACGGCCTCGGGTAATTTCATTGCGTCCGCTGGTCATGTTGCAGTCCTCATGTTATTATCGCGTGTTTCGGGGGAAAGACCGGATTCGGGAGCGAATTGTCGTGCGTGTTCAAAAGGGGAAGCTGGCAGTAACGGGCGCCGTTTTGGCGATCTGTTCGCTTGCGCTTTCGCCTGCTTTGGCCGCCGTGCGGGACGCCCTGTCCGCGCAGAACGAAGGCGCCCCGGTTTCACTGAAGATGCTCGGCAGCATCGGGTCTTTTACGCCCGTGACGCATGACGACCGCTTGGCCAAGGCTTATGCGGAAGCGGCGAAGGAATCACGCAGCCGGAACTTCCGCTTCACGCCGACGAGCGGGTCGATCAGCGGGCGCTCGTTGACCATCCTCGTTCGCGCTCCAAGCAACCCGGATTTCGGCAAGCCGGATCGTGTGCTGCCCAATCTTGGCATTGCGCCCGTCGCCTACAAGCTGGGGCCGACCTCGGGGCTCGCGAAGTTCTCCACGGGCGCGCGCCTGGATCCGGCGACACCGGCACCGGTCATCGAGCATCGGGTAGCCGAGCCTGTTGCCAGCTACACGCTGCGCCCGAAGAAGGATCGCTTCTCGACCGCGCTTCAGGTTCAGAATCGTGAGTTGACCGCGACAGCGCCGACCGAGGATACGCCAGCAACGCTGGGTAGCGAGCAGAGCTATGCGGTCGATCTGTCCAGCTCTTATTCGCTGACGCGCAACCTCAATGTGCAGGCGGGCGTGCGCTACAAGGGGCCGAGCAACCGGCTTGCCCCGATCGTCACCGACCAGGCGCAGGATAGCCAGGCGGTTTACGTCGGCACGACCTTCAAGTTCTGATTTCGCAGTTCCGGCTTCGGTCGGGCGCGGGGGGTCGACCGGTATCGCTCCTTCAGCGCAGGTCCATTGCCACTTCGGCGCCTTCGCGGCGTTCTTCTCACTGGAGCGCGGGTCATCCGCACTCTGATGGGAGGTTGGCATGGTCGAATGGACGCAAGGCTACAGCGTGTCGGAGCTGGACGATGCGCAGGCCCGTTACGGTTTGCGTTTCCCGCCTGATTTCATTGCGCTGCTCCGCGAGCCGCAACCGATCCATATCTATGACTGGCGCCATGACGACGTGGCGATTCGCAAGGCGCTCGAATGGCCGCTCGAGGGCCTTCTATTCGATCTCGAACATAGCGATCTCTGGCGACCGCAATGGGGTGATCGGCCGGATACGATGGGCGGTCGCGCAGAAAGAGTGACCGATCTGGTCCACGCCGCGCCGCGGCTGGTGCCCATTTTCGGTCATTTCTACGTTCCCGAGGAGCCGTGCGTGTCGGGCAATCCCGTCTTTTCGGTCTGGCAATCGGAAGTGACCTATTATGCCACCGATCTCACCGACTATGTCCGCCGCCAGGCCGGCCCGGGAGCCGTGCCGCTGGAGCCTGTGACAGGCACGGTCCGCTATATCCGGTTCTGGTCCGATCTGGTGGACGCCAACCGATATGGTCCGGCATGAGCCGTGAGCAGCGCGGTCGCGCCCGTGTCAGCGGCCGCTCAGGCCATCGATTGCGGCATAGCCCGCCGCGCCAAGTCGGCGGACGAGGCGGAGGTGACGGGGCCGCACGCCCCCCAGCGCAATCACGGGCACGAGCGCCCGGCGCGCCAGAGCGGCAAAGCGGGCAAGCCCAAGTGGCATGGAGCCCGGATGGGATCGGGTCGCGAACAGCGGCGAGAGCAGGGCGATGTCGGCGCCTGCATCGTGCGCGGCGGCGAGTTCCTCGGCAGTGTGAGCGGGCGCGCTGTGCAGCCAGCGCCGGCCCGTGCGGCTGGTGCGGCCCGATGCCCGCGCGCGGCCATGGTGGCCGTCTGCGCCCCACTCGAGCGCCTGCGCGGGGTCGCCGGCGAGCAGGATGAGGCAGCGCCGCCGCCGTGCAATGGCCCTGAGCTGGTCGAAGAGGAACCGTCGCTCCGCCTCTGCCAGCGTATAGTGCCGCAGGACGATGGCTGAGCCGCGGGGGAGCCGTTCGGCGGCGCGCAGCAGGTCGGTCCGTGCGATCCGCTCGTCGGTCATCAGCCAGACCGATGGCACGGGGAGGCGATCACGGCTCGTCCGCCTCCATCCGCGTGTTTTGTCTTGGCCTTGCCGCATGGCGCCTCTTATAGCGACGGCGATGAGCGGGGACAGCAAGCAGATGAACGCCGCCGCCCGGCTGGCGGACGTGCGTGAGACAATCGCGCAGGCGGAGCGGATCGCGCGACGCCCGGCGGGATCGGTGCAATTGATCGCGGTCAGCAAGACCCATCCGGCTGAGGCGATCATGCCGTTGATCGGTGCCGGGCAGCGGTTGTTCGGCGAGAATCGCGTGCAGGAGGCGCAGGCCAAGTGGCCGGCGCTGCGCGCGGCGCATGGCGATGTGGCCGTGCATCTGGTCGGCCAGCTCCAGTCCAACAAGGCAGAGGATGCCGTCGCGTTATTCGATGCGATCCATTCGGTTGACCGGCCTTCGCTGGTGACGGCGCTGGCGAAGGCGATGGACAAGATCGGCCGCCGCCCGGCCTGCTTCGTGCAGGTCAATATCGGGGACGAACCGCAGAAGGGCGGCTGCGCGCTCGCGGATCTGCCAGCCCTGCTGGCGCAGGCGCGCGGCGCCGATCTCCCTTTGGCGGGGCTGATGGCGGTGCCGCCCCTCGACGTGGAGCCCGCGCCCTATTTCGCGTTGCTGGACAAGCTGGCGCGCGAGCATGGCCTGCCCGGCCGTTCGATGGGCATGTCCGGCGACTATGAGACCGCGATCATGCTCGGCGCGACGCACGTCCGTATCGGCACCGCCCTGTTCGGACGCCGCCCCGCCGCGTGACGCCCGCCGCCATCATCTTCGATTTCGACGGGGTCATCGCGGACAGCGAGATCGTGTTCGCCGCGCTGCTCGGCCGCGCGCTCACCGCCGCCGGCCTGCCGACCAGCGAGGAGGAGGCGCTGGCGCGCTATACCGGCTTTGGCCGCGTGGAGACGCTTGCCGCCATCGCCGCGCTGTGGGGCGAGCGTGTGCCGTCGGACATGGCCGAGCGTCTGGCCGCCGCGTTCGCGCACACCCTCGTCGAGCCGCTGCCGCCGGTTCCGGGGGTCGCGGCGTTTCTGGCGCGCACCCGCCACCTGCCGCGTGCGATCGCCTCGTCCAGTTCCACCGCCTATCTCCGCGGGCATCTGGGGCGTCTCGGCATGGCAGGCCACTTCGGCGATCATGTTTACAGCGGCCGCGAGCATGTCGCCCGCAGCAAGCCCTTCCCGGATATCTACCTGCACGCCGCTGGCGCGCTCGGGCTCGATCCGGCGCGGGTGCTCGTCATCGAGGATTCGCCGGTCGGCGCTCGTGCCGCGCTGGGCGCCGGTGCCCGCGTCGTCGGGCTGACAGCCGGCAGCCATGCCCGCCCGCATCTCTCCGCGGCGCTCGCGGCGGAGGGCGTCGAGCATATCTTCGCCAGCTACGCCGATCTGGCCGCCCATCTCGGCCTTGCCTGAACCGCGAAACCGCCCCGGCGGGCACCAGGGCGGTCCGTGTCGATCAGTCGGTCGCGGGATTCAGAATTTGCCGCGCAGCGTGACGCCGTAGGTGCGCGGCTCGGCCAGATAGGCCGAGAAGAGCTGGTTCGACATGGTGCCGAACCGGCCGAGCTGCGCCACTGACTGGTTGTTCGGGCTGGAGCTTTGCAGCGGGCTGTTGAACGCCACCTGCGTATAGCCGGTGTTGAAGATGTTCTGGCCCCAGAATTCGATGGCCCAGCGCTCGTCCGGCCCTCTTATGCCGATGCGGGCATTGGCCACGATGTAGCCGTCCTGCTCCTTTTCGGGATAGAGATCGGACCCGGTATTATAGTCGTCGGTCATGCGGCCATCGACATAGACCAGCGCCGACAGGTTGGAGCCGATGGGCGGCGTCCAGGCGAGGCTGGCGGTCGTCACCCAGCGCGGCGCGTTGCTGTTGGTGGCGTTGGGCAGCAGGAACAGCGCCGGGTCGAGCGGCACCGATCCGCTCTCGTTGCCGACCAGCCGGTCGGCGAACTTCGCCTTGGTATAGGTGACGCCGGCCGTGCCGCGCAGGTAGCGGGTCGGCGCGATATAGGCCTCCAGCTCCACGCCCTGGCTGACGAGGCCCGGCTTGGTGTCCGCGCAGGTGCCGTTGGCCGCCATCGTCCCCTTGCAGCCGTTGATAGTCTGCACCACGAAGCTCGTCCCGTTGAAGGTGTTGAGCTGGAAGTTGCTGAACTCCTGCCGGAACAGGGCGACGTTGGCGCCCCATGCGCGCTTGTTGAGCTTGAGCCCGATCTCGAAGGCGTCCACCGTTTCCGCCCCGAAGAAGAGCGAGGCCGCATCCGCATTGCTGCGCGGCGAGAAATAGGTGAACGGCGAGATGCCGGGCAGAATGCCGGTATTGCCAAGCTCGAACCGGTCCAGATTATAGCCGCCTGCCTTGTAGCCGCGCGAGTAGCTGCCATAGACCATGAGGTCGCGGGTGGGCTTGTACGAGAGGACGGCGGTGCCGGAGAATTCGCCATCGCTGAAGCTGTGGCGCAAGTTCAGGGTGTTGAGGCTCGTGCTGGCATTGCCGAGGCAGCCGAGGGTCAAAATGCCGCCGGCAAGCTGGGCAGCCGAGCCGAGCTGGGCATTGGTGGCGATCGGCGCGAGCGCTGGCTGCAGCGCCGCGCAGGTCGCATTGTTGTTGTTGAGCGCGGCCCGGAAATCCTTGCTTTCATGCGTGTAGCGCAGGCCTAGCGTCAGGTCGATCTGGCTGGTCAGGTGCACGATATTGTGCGTGAACAGAGCCCAGTTCTCGCTCTTCTGGAAGTAGCGCGAGTCGGTATCGCCCGCGCCGGCGGGGATGAGCGTGAGCGCCGTCAGCCCCTGGCCGAGCCCGGTCGAGAGGGCGCCCGCCTGAACCTGCGCCTGGGCGAGTGGCAGGCCGGCATTGACGAAAGCGGCGGTCAGCCCGGCGTTGAGATTGGCCTGCGTGCCGGCGATCAGATTGCCCACGTCCGGCGTCAGCGGGCTGCTGTCGATCGGCGCCGCGCACAGGCCGAGCTGCGCCGCGCTGAGGTTGCTCGCATCCCCCGCGCCCGCCATCAGGCGGCAGGCCGCGAACCGGCCATAGTCCGCGCCAAAGCGGATATTGTCGCGCAACGTCAGCTTCTCGTGCGCATAATAGCCGCCGATCAGCCAATCGAGCGCCTCCCCAAAGGCCGAGCCTTGCACGCGCAATTCCTGGGTGAAGGTCTTGAACTGGCGATAGGTGTCAGGGTCGCGATACAGCAGGTCGGCCGTCGCATAGTCATAGTCGCCATAGTCGGCGGATTTATAGTCGCGATAGGCGGTGATGCTGGTGATCTTGGCGTTGCCGAGATTGTAGTTGATCTCGCCTGAGAGGCCCCAGTCCCTGAGGTCGCTCACATACTCCCGGCCGGGCGTGATGCTGACATGCCGGTTGTAGGGATTCTGCGTGTAGGGGGTCGCCCCGTTGGGGAACTGCGTGCCGAGGGCTGTCAATATGGTGACGATGCGGTTGGTCGGGTTGCGCGTGGCGCCGACCGGGCTGGTGCCCACTTCCTCGAACGTGTCGATATAGACGGCGCCGCAGCAGCTCTCATCGCGCTTGGTATAATCGGCGATAAGGCGGACCGAGAGGTCGCTGGTGGGCTCGAAGAGAAGCTGGCCGCGCAGCAGGTATCGGTTGCGGTCGTTGGTGTCGCCGATGGTCCGGCCGGTCGGGTCGACCACCTTGAGGAAGCCGTCGCGCCGTGACCATACGCCATCGAGACTGGCCGCGATCGTATCGGTCAGCGGCCCGGTGACCCGCCCGGCGACGCGCCAGTAATCGTAATTGCCGTAGGTCAGCTCGCCGCTGGCGCCGAATTTGAAGCTGGGCGACTTGGTGACGACGTTGAGCAGGCCGGCGGACGCGTTGCGCCCGAACAGCGTGCCTTGCGGGCCACGCAGCACCTCGACGCGCTCGACCTCGCCCAGTTCGGTGAGGCCGGCGCCGGTGCGCGAGCGATAGACGCCGTCGATGAACACCGCGACCGAGCTTTCCAGGCCGGGGTTGTCGCCGACCGTGCCGATGCCGCGGATGCGCGCGGTGCCGTTGGCTTCCGATCCGGTCGAGGAGACGAGCAGCGAGGGAGCGAGCTGGTTGAGTTGGCGGATGTCGTTGGCGCCGCTGTTCTGGAGCGATTGCGCGGTGACGGCGGAAACCGCGATCGGCACGGAGGAGAGCGGGCTGGCGCGCCGCGTGGCTGTGATGATGATGTCGCCGCCGGCGTCGGAAGCGGCACTGTCGGCTGTTTCAGGCGGTGACGTGTCCTGCGCCAGGGCTGGGGCAGCTTGCCCGAGCAGGATGGCGGCCATGCCGGCGGATGTGAGGAGGGACAGGCGCATCATGGAAAACTCTCCTACGTCTGTTTTCGTCAACGCACGAAGGCGCTGATTGTTGTCCACTATGCCAAAGCGGTTTCCATTTAACACCCCTTCCGCGCTGACCTGCACCGGTCAGTTGCAGATATGTGACAGTTGGGAGGCTTTCGCGGTCAGGCGGCGACTGCGAACCGCAGCAGGCGTCCGGCAAGCGGGACGAGCGCTTCGCCATGCTGGCCGACCAGTGCGCGAATGGCCGGTGACGCTGCGTCAAGGCCACCGGTCAGTGCCCCGAAGGCGGGTATGATGAGGCGTTGCCTCCCCAACACGAAACAGCGGCGCGAAACCGCCCGACCCCGCAGGCTAACACGCCATTTAGGATGAAAATGACCGGAAATTTCTGGCTGGGTTTCGCCGGGCTGGGCTTCGTGGCGCAAAATCACGCCATCGATTCGGACTTCCTCGGCGGTGTCACCGCCGACATCCGGCGCTGGCAGCGGGTCATGATTCCCTGTGATCCAGGTCCAACGGCAGAGGCCGGTGAGCCGCGCCAGTCGGGCACATGTGGCGTCGTCCATTCGGTCGCGCGCACCCATGTCGTGAAAACTGTCACCTAAACACCACACTTCCCGCGGGGCGGTGGCGACCATCGCCGCCTCCAGCGCATCCAGCGTGGCTCGGCTGTCATAGGGCGGCAGCATTTGCCCGCGCGCGGCATAGGCGCTCGCTTTCTCGAAGTGCAGATCGGCGACGATCAAGGCCGCGCGCTCCCGCCAGAACAGCGCGCCTTGTGGCAGCGCCTGCCAGCTATGCCCGGCGAAAGGGAAGGGCGGCGAGGAGACCATCGCCCCGCTATGCCGCGCTCCGTGCGGGCTTTCAATCGCGATGTCGAACAAAGGCAGAACTTTCGTCGCTGATGGGGCAGCGCGCGGGTGGTCGGGCAGCGAGCGACTACGCGCCGCGTGATCTTCATCCGCCGCGCGGAGTCGGCACGGCAGAAGGCAGGCCCCCGCTTCGCGTGTCCGCCGTGTGGCGCTGGCGATACCGGCGGGCATCGGATAAGGGCGGCCCATGTCCGCCGTGCCGCCTTCTTCCGCCCCTGCTCCGTTGCCGCCCGTTCGGGTCGCGGCCTTTTATTGCTTCGCGCCCGTCGCCGACCCGGCCGGGCTGGCGGCCGTGTTGCGCGCCTTTGGCCGCGGACATGATCTCGTCGGTTCGATCATCGTCGCCGGCGAGGGCGCGAACGGCACCATTGCAGGGGCGCCTCATGCGGTCGACGGGCTGCTGGAGCGCCTGCGGGCGGAGCCGGGCTTCGCGGCGCTGGCGCCCCGGCTTCATACAGCGGAGGTGGCCCCGTTCGCCCGCTGGAAGGTCAAGGTCAAGCCCGAGATCGTGACGATGGGCGTGCCCGGAATCGATGCCGCCAATGCCGGCATCCACGTGGCTCCGGCGGATTGGAACGCCTTGATCGCCGACCCTGACGTCATCCTCATCGACGCGCGCAACGATTATGAGGTGGCGCTCGGCCGGTTCGCCGGGGCCGTGGATCCGGGTACGGCCAGCTTCGGTGATTTCCCCGCCTGGTTCGATGCGCAGGCGGAGCAGTGGCGCGCGCAAGGGCGCACGCCGCGCGTCGCCATGTATTGCACCGGCGGCATACGCTGCGAGAAATCGACCGCCTTCGCCCGGGCGCGTGGCTTTGACGAGGTGTATCACCTCAAGGGCGGCATCCTTGCCTATCTGGCCGAGGTCGAGGAGCGGAACAGCCTGTGGCGCGGCGAATGCTTCCTGTTCGACGAGCGCGTCTCGATCGGTCACGGCGAGCGAATCGGTGATGTGGCGTTGTGCACAGGCTGCGGGCAGCCGATTGCGCCGGCGGATGAGACGGCAACGGAGTCTTCAGCGAGCCAGCGCGCTCGTTGCCGCTGCGAGTTGCGCGCCGGGTGACGTCGCGTCGCTCTGTTTGATGCGGAAATCCACCCGCCGGTTGCCGAAGTCGATGGCCACCTGATCGAACATCCGCAGCATGCGCATGCCGAGCAGCATGGCCGGCTTTTCGGCCAGGTCCAGCTCCGCGAAGGGTGCGGCATCCAGAAACACCATGGGGACATTGCCCAGCACCACCGAGCCGATGGTGATGCGCTTGACCACGGTAAACTGGGCGGGAACCTCCACGCCGGTCACGCTGGTGAGGATGGTCGGCGTGGGCGGGATCACCAGTCTCTTGAGCTTGAGCTTGTGAAACAGCGCCATATTGCCGACGCTGATTTCCGCGCCGGTATCCAGGATGACGCTGACCCGTTGGCCATCGACGCGCGAATCGACGAGGATGAGCTGGCCGAGGCGGCTGCGCGCCTCCACGACGATGGTGTCGGGATCGCTCTTTGGTGCGGGGCCGTGCCGGCTATGCCCGATGTCCATGCGGCGGGCCTTGAAGTCGAGCGTCAGGCGCTTGTCCTTGAGGCCATCGAGCCCGATCAGCCCGGCACTGCCGAGATCGGCATGGTCGATACTGAGCGCTTCCATCTGCTCGACGAAATGGTCGCCATATTTCAGGCCGTTGAGCGTGACGGCCGCGACCGTGACACGGCCGGCTATACTGACGATTTCCACCGGCGGCAGGGGCGGCAGGCCGAGCTTGCGCGCCAGTTCGCTGGCGATGATGGTGCGCTGCGAGCCCGTGTCGATCACGAAGTCGTAGCGGCCGCTTTCGCCGATTTCGACCGGCATGGTCATGCGCTCGCCCCCGTCGCGGCCGATCGGGACGGGTTGCTCGCTCAAATCGAAATGCCGGGGGTCGAGTGAGTCGTCGGCCTTGCTCGGGCTAAGGACGAAATCACCACTGGCCGGCGATGGCGCGGCTGGCGCCTGCGCGGTCGCGGCACCGGGCAACAGGGAGGCGATCGCGAGCAGAGCCGGAATGACACTGGGCAGGCGTTGTCGGATAAGCATGCGCTTAACCCTCTCCATGCGTGAGAATATCACGAGCGTGGGGGAGTTCAAATGCTCTTCTGCGGCAACGGGCTGCCGGGGCCGCGCCCGGCTGGCATCACTGGTCCGGCGTCATGGCGAGGTTGGCCAGCGCCTCCGCCTCGATCAGCAGCGCATCCTCCGTCTCGCGCCCGGCGACATGTTCGCGGCCGATCATGACGAGAACCGGCACCGCGAGCGGACTGACCCGGTCGAGGGGCACATGCAGCAAGGTCGCCGCCGCGCGGTCGATCAGTTCGCCCAGCCGGCCGACATCGGTCATCCGCGCCCGCGCGTCGGCCCAGGCAGCTTGCAACAGCAGGTGGTCCGGCTCGTAGCGGCGCAGCACATCGTAGATGAGGTCGGTCGAGAAGCTGACCTGCCGCCCGGTCTTGCGCTTGCCCGGCTGCTGGCGCTCGATCAGCCCGGAGATCACCGCGACGTCGCGGAAGGCGCGCTTCAACAGGCTGCTCTCCTCCACCCAGGCGATGAACTCATGGTCGAGAATATCGGCCGAGAAGAGCGGCGCGGGGTCGGTGACGGGCTCCAGCCCATAGACGGCCAGCGCATAATCGTTGGAGACGAAGCCGACGGGCTTGAGGCCGCGCTCCTCCATGCGCCGGGTCAGCAGCATGCCGAGCGACTGGTGCGCGTTCCACCCCTCGAAGCTGTAAACGACCATGTGGTGCAGCCCCTCATGCGGGAAGGTCTCGATGAGCAGTTGGTCCGGGCGCGGCAGCATCGAGCGCACGGCCTGCATCGTCAGCCATTCATGCACGTCGGCGGGGAAGCGGTGCCATTGCGTCGGGTCTGCGAGGAAACGCCGCACGCGTCCCGCCAGATGCGTCGACATGGCCATCCGCGTGCCGCCCCAGCTCGGGATCTGCGCGGACTTGGCGGACGCCCGCACGATCAACTCGTCCTCGGTCTGGCGGACGACCTCCAGCGACATGCCCGAGAAGAAGAAGCGGTCGCCGGGGCTGAGCGTCGCGGCGAACATCTCCTCCACCGTGCCGAGCTTGCGGCCGTTGGCGAAGCGGACCGCCACCGCCGGCTGGTCCACGATGATGCCGGCATTGAGCCGGTGCGCCTGCGCAAAGCGGGGGTGGGCGAGCCGCCAGCGTCCGTCGCGCTCCTGCACCAGCCGCTGGAACCGATCATAGGCCCGCAGCGCGTAGCCGCCGGTCGCAACGAAGCGCAGCGTCGCGTCGAGTCCGGCGCGGTCCAGCCAGGCGTAAGGGGCGGCGCTGGTCACTTCGGCGAGCAGCGCGTCCGCGTCGAACGGCCCCGCGCAGGCCACGGCCATGATGTGCTGGGCGAGCACGTCGCGCCCGCCGGGGCGGAAGGTCTCGCGGTCCCGCTCGCCGGCCATCACCGCGTCATAGGCCGCCTGCGCTTCGAGATATTCGAAGCGGTTGCCGGGAATGAGGATCGCTTTGCTCGGCTCGTCCAGCCGGTGATTTGCGCGGCCGATGCGTTGCAGCAGGCGCGATGAGCCCTTGGGCGCGCCCATCTGCACCACGCAGTCGATATCGCCCCAGTCGATGCCGAGGTCGAGGCTGGCGGTGGCGACCAGACCACGCAGCTTGCCCGCCGCCATCGCCGCCTCCACCTTGCGCCGCGCCTCGCGGCTGAGGCTGCCATGGTGGATGCCGATCGGCAGGTTGGCATCATTCTCCGCCCACAACTGCTGGAAGATCAGCTCGGCGAGGCCGCGTGTGTTGCAGAACACCAGCGTCATCTTGTTGGCGGCGATGATCTCGATCACCTGCCGCGCTGCATATAGCCCGCTATGGCCGGACCAGGGCACGCGGCCCTCGGGGATGAGGATGGAGAGGTCCGGCGCCGCGCCGGGGTCACCCTCGATCAGCGCCACTGTTTCCCCCGCACCGCCCGGCGCCAGCCAGCGGCGGTAGGCATTGGGATCAGCCACCGTCGCGGAGAGGCCGACCCGGCGTAGCCCCGGCCGGATCGTCTGGAGCCGCGCGAGCGAGAGACTGAGCAGGTCGCCGCGCTTGCCGCTCGCGAAGGCGTGGATCTCGTCGATCACCACGGTCTCCAGCGCGCCGAACAGCAGCTCGGCATCCGGGTAGGAGAGCAGCAGCGAGAGCGATTCGGGCGTGGTCAGCAGGATCTGCGGCGGCCGCGCGCGCTGGCGGGCCTTGCGATCCGAGGGGGTGTCGCCGGTGCGCGTCTCGACGCGAATCGGCAGGCCCATGTCCGCGATCGGGGTCAGCAGGTTGCGTTGCACGTCCACCGCCAGCGCCTTGAGCGGCGAAACGTAGAGGCTATGTAGCCCCTCGCGCGGATCGCGGACGAGGTCGGCGATGCTCGGCAGGAAGCCGGCCAGCGTCTTGCCCGCGCCGGTCGGGGCGACGAGCAACGCATGGTCGCCCCGCGCCGCCGCCTCCACCATGGCAAGCTGGTGCCGACGCGGCGCCCAGCCGCGCGCCGCGAACCAGCCGGTGATCGGATCGGGAAGGGCGGGGGCCATCGTTCCAACGTGGACCGGGTCTCGCCCGTGCTCAAGCCCCCTGCGCGTCTGTGCTGCGGGGCAAGGCGGCTCGGGGCGGCGTCCCGTCGATCATCCGGCCATGTGCGCCGCCGAGCGCGGCGAGCGTCGCGATTCGTCCGAGTGGCCTCGTTTCGTCGTCACGGCCGGCGCCCGCATCCGCCGTGGCTGATCGCTCATGGGAAAAGGCATGGAAATCAGCGATTTCCAACGAACAAGGCCAAAAAAAAAGCCGCCCCGTGAGGAGCGGCTTGGAAGTTTTAGGAGAGGATGCCTGAAAGGCCCAAACTGTATGCGTTACATACAAATATTCTGCAATTGCGAAATGCCATTCCACGGTTGCACTTCATGCAATCGTCGGGCTTCTCTAGGTAATTGCTTGGGATCAATGGCTGGTCTGCAGCGCGCCCTTAAGGCCGGAGAGGGCGAGCTGCTCGTCGATCTGCGCAATCAGCCGGTCGAGTGCGGCCGGGGTCCGCGCCTCGGCACGAGCCACCAGAACATCCTGCGTATTTGAAGCCCGTAGCAGCCACCAGCCATCCGTCGTCGTCACGCGCGCGCCGTCCGTGGCGTCGACTTTGGCGCCCGATGCGGCGAGCCGCGCCAGCACTTCGTCGATCACCGCAAACTTGCGGCTCTCATCGACCTGGAAGCGGAGCTCGGGCGTGTTCACCATATTCGGCATGGCGGCCCGCAGCGCGGTGACGCTCTTGCCGATCTCGCTGGCCGCCCGAATCAATCGCACCGCAGCATAAAGCGCGTCGTCGAAGCCGTAATATTGATGCTTGAAGAAGATGTGCCCGCTCATTTCGCCGGCCAGCGGGCTGCCGGTCTCCTTCATCTTGGCCTTGATGAGGCTGTGCCCGGTTTTCCACATCAGCGGCTTGCCGCCCAGTTCGGCAATGCGATCGAACAGGGCCTGGCTCGCCTTGACGTCGGCAATGATCGTCGCGCCCGGCTCGGCGGCCAGCACCGGTTCGGCGAAGATGGCGAGGAGCTGGTCGCCCCAGATTACCCGTCCCTCGCCGTCGATCGCGCCGATTCGGTCGCCATCTCCATCGAAAGCCAGTCCGAAATCGAGCTTCTTCTCCGCGACGAGCGCGCGCAAGTCTGCCAGATTATTTTCCTCTGTAGGATCGGGATGATGGTTGGGGAAATTGCCGTCGACGTTGGTGAAAAGTGTGTAATGCTCACCCGGCAAACGCTGGACGAGTTTCTCGACGACTGGGCCCGCCGCGCCGTTGCCCGCGTCCCAGCCGATCCGCCAGCCGGTGCCATCAAAGCCTTCCAGCAGGCGAGCGACGTAACGGTCCATGATATCGACCGTCTCGCTGCCTGCCGATCCGTCCACCCAGTCCCCGGCCGCCGCCATTGCCCCCAGCGCCTGGATGTCCGCGCCGAAAAATGGGCCGTGGTGCAGCACCATCTTGAAGCCATTATAGTTGGCGGGATTGTGGCTGCCGGTTATCTGGATGCCGCCATCAACCTGTAGCACCGCCTCGGCATAATAGAGCATCGGTGTTGGCCCCTCGCCGACGCGCAGCACGTGGATGCCACTCTCGTTGAGGCCCCGCACCAGCGCAGCTTCCAGGACCGGCGAGCTGAGGCGTCCATCATAGCCGACCGCCACGCGGCTGCCGCCCGCCCGCGCGACCCGCGTCCCGAACCCCCGCCCGATCGCATAGGCGTCCGCCTCGCCAAGCGTCTCGCCGATGATGCCGCGAATGTCATATTCGCGCAGAGTGGTCGGGTGGAACTGGTGCGTCATTGGGAAACCTCGCAAACGGCAAACGTGGCGTGCAATCCGGCTTAGATCAGGACTCTTTCGATTTCAGCAACAGGTCGCGCGCTGCATTGATACGCGCGGCGAGGCCGGCCGTTCCTCCGGCATCGGGATGATTGCGCGCCATCAGCCGGCGATAGGCGGCGTGGATCGTTGCCGGGTCGGCATCGGGGGAGACGCCGAGCAACGCCGCCGCCTCGCTCCGGTCCAGCAGGCGGGGGTCGGCCGGTGAGGGGGGAGCCGGGCGGGAGGGCTGGTCCGGCTTGCCAAGCAGGCTCGCGCCATAGCGCAGCCACAGGCCGGATGCCGCGACGAGCAGCGCGCCCACCAGCGGCATCCCCTTGGCCGCCAGCACCGTGCCGACCAGCGTGCCGCCCACGCCGAGCCAGGGCGCCGGAATCCGCTTGCGGCGCTTGCGCGTCCACCACCACAGCCCGAGCGCGGCCAGCGCGGCGAGCAGCAGCAGCATGGCCTCAGGCGACGCGCTGTTTTCGGGTCTGACCTGCCAGCATCGGCAGGGCGAGCCCGGCGATCATCTCGCGCAGTTCCTGCCGCGCGGCGATGTGGCTCACGCCCAGTTCGCCGAGGTGGCCGCGATCGAGCAGGGTGAGGCCGGAGGGGAACAGCTCGCGGAAGATCACCCGCTCGGAGAGGCCGGGGATGACGCGGAAGCCGACACGCCGGGACAGTTCGGTCAGCGCCTCGCCCACGCGGCGTTGGTTGCGCGCTTCCAGATGGTGCAGGCGGTTGCGCAGCACCACCCAGTCAATGGTGGCGCCGTCCGCCTTGGCGCGGGTCTTGCGGGTCTCCCACATCAGCTCGGAATAGAAGCTGAGCCGCTTGACCTTGAAATTCTCGGGGTCGACCTGGCCGATCAGGTCGAAGTCGACGAAGCTGTCGTTCATCGGCGTGACCAGCGTGGAAGCGCAGGTGGCGGCGTAGCGCGCCATCGGGTCGTCGCGGCCCGGTGTGTCGATGATGACGACCTGAGAGGTGACTGCGGCCTGCGCGATGGCCTCGTTGAGGCCGTCCGTGCTGTCACCCGCATAGACGGCATAGGTCGGTGCGGGCAGATCAATGGCGCGGCGCTTGGCGGTCTCGGCCCGATTTTCCAGATAGCGCGCTACCGTGCGCTGGCGGTGGTCGAGGTCGATCACCGAGACGGGCACGCCCTGTGCGGCCAGCGCGACGGCCGTATGCACGCAGGTGGTGGATTTGCCGGTGCCGCCCTTTTCGTTGGCGAAGACGATGAGGTGCGGCGAGCCGCTGGGCAAGGGAGCGCTGGACATGGACGTGTTCGAAACTCTCGCAGGCTGGTTCGCGGCCTCTTGACCGCCCGGCCGGGACAGGCGAAGCCTCCCCCAGCCCAGGACCGGGCCTTATCGGAGCATGGATCGGCGTGCAAATCTTCCGTGATCTTCCCTCACTGGACGGGGCATTGGCTGCCCTGCGCGCCGATGGCGGCCGCATCGCCATGGTGCCAACCATGGGCGCGCTGCACGCCGGCCACATGGCGCTGGTGGAAGAAGCGAAGGCGCGTGCCGAGCATGTCGTGGTGTCAATCTTCGTCAATCCCACCCAGTTCGGGCCGACCGAGGATCTTGCCGCTTATCCCCGCCGCGAGGCGGAGGATGCGCAGATGCTGGCGGCGGCTGGCGTTTCGGCGCTGTGGGCGCCGGACGTGGCGACCATGTATCCGCGCGGTTTCGCCACCTCCATCCACGTCGCGGGCGTAAGCGAGGGGCTGGACGGCGCCGCGCGTCCCGGCCATTTCGACGGCGTCGCCACGGTGGTCGCCAAGCTGTTCGGCCAGGTGCGGCCCGATCTCGCCTGTTTTGGCGAGAAGGATTACCAGCAGCTCGCCGTCATTCGTCGCCTCGTCGCGGATCTTGATCTGCGCGTGGAGATTGTCGGCGTGCCGACGGTGCGTGAGGCGGATGGGCTCGCCCTGTCGTCGCGGAATGCCTATCTCAATGCTGACGAGCGCGCCCGTGCTGTCGCGCTGCCGGAGATGCTCGTCACCGCCGGGGAGGGTGTCAAAGCGGGGGAGGACGTACCCGCTATCCTCGCCTGGGGTGCGCGCTACCTGCGCGATTCGGGCTTCTCCTCGGTCGATTATGTCGCGTTGTGCGATGCCGCGACGCTCACACCGCTCGCTGTGCTGGATCGGCCGGCGCGTTTGCTCGCGGCTGCTCGCATCGGGCGTACCCGCCTCATCGACAACATCGCCGTCTATCCCTGAGGCAGCGGGCGCCGCGGCGCAGCGTCGCCGTCCGTCCCGCTCGCGCCCTATGCGATCTGCCCGGTCGGCTGCCCGCCAGGCGGCCCGAGTATCGTGCCTTCCACGTTGTTAACTATTTTTTCATGCCAGCATGATTGTTTCGTCGCCATCGCACCTGCTTGTTCTGTCTGCCTGGGGGTAGTTGGTCATGGCGAATAGCATTGAGAGCGCGCGTTTCCTCATCGAGAGCCGGATGCGCGATGCAGCGTTAGGGGATGTCCAGGCACGGTTCGACCTGGGCGTGGTCTTCAGCTGCGGCACCGGCGGTGTGCCCGTCGACCTTGTCGAAGCGCATAAATGGTTCAATCTGGCGGCGCTGAGCGGCAGCGAGGAGGGCCAATATTGTCGCGCGGAGGTCGCGGAGGACATGACTGCGCCGGAGATCGCCCAGGCCCAGCGTCTCGCGCGCGATTGGATCGTCCGGACGACCCGCCGCGCTGCCTGACGATCTGCCGACCCTTTCGGATGCGGTCGCCCCGACGCGCGGTGGGACGGTGCTTGGCGCATCCCTGCGGTCCTACAGCGCCGAAAGACCATAAAGATATTATATATCAATATGTTGAAGTCTAGCGCTGCCGGAATGCATGGGCTCACACGCGTGAAGTTCGAGAAGTTCCGGCCACCCCTCATCGCCGCAACCCGGTTCAGTCCGGCCGCTCGCCCCGGCGGAATGGCGTGCGTTCGTCCAGCCACTCGCGGTCGTCGGCGAGCGCTGCGGCCTCCCGCGCGACATAGTCCGCCACCGCCCGGCGGAAGCTGGCGTTGGGGATGTAATGAGCCGACCATGTCGGCACCGGTCGATAGCCGCGGCTGAGCTTGTGCTCGCCCTGCGCGCCGGCTTCCACGCGGCTGAGGCCGCGCGCGATGGCAGCGTCGATCGCTTGATAGTAGCACAACTCGAAATGGAGGAACGGCACCTCCTCCGCGCAGCCCCAATAGCGGCCATAGAGTGTGTCAGAGCCGATCAGGTTGAGCGCTCCGGCGATCGGCCGTCCGTCGCGCAGCGCGAAGATCAGCAGCACCTTGTCCGCCATCCGCTCGCCGAGCAGCGAGAAGAACGCGCGGGTGAGATAAGGCTGGCCCCATTTGCGGCTGCCAGTGTCTTGGTAGAAATACCAGAAGGCGTCCCAATGCGCCTCGGTCAGCGCATTGCCGGTCAGGTGAACGATCTCCAGCCCGGCCTGCGCCTTGGCGCGTTCCTTACGCAGGTCCTTGCGATGCCGACTCGACAGCGCCGCGAGAAAATCGTCGAAGCTGGCATAGCCTTCGTTCGCCCAATGGAATTGCGTGCCCTGTCGGATGAGCCAGCCCGCCTTCTCGAACGCGCCGCGTTGCTCGGGCGCGATGAAGGTCGCGTGTGCGGAGGAAAGGCCGTTCTGATCGGTGACGGCTTCCAGCCCCGCGAGCAGCGTCGGCCCAGCGGCCGCATCGCGCAGCAGCAGGCGCGGCCCCGGCACGGGAGAGAAGGGAACGGCGACCTGCAGCTTGGGGTAGTAGTGCCCGCCCGCCCGTTCCCAGGCATCGGCCCAGCCATGGTCGAACACATATTCCCCCTGGCTGTGGCTCTTCAGATAGGCTGGTGCGGCGGCGACCAGCGCGCCGGCTGCGTCGCGCACCGTGATCGGGGCCGGGGACCAGCCGGTGCCGGGGCCGACGCTGCCCGATTCCTCGAGGATGCTGAGGAATGTGTGAGAGACAAAGGGGTTGTCCGGCCCGGCGCATGCATCCCATTGCACCGGGTCGAGCGCACCTACCGCCGTGCCGAGATGGACGATGGCGCCAGCGTCGACGCGGCCCTGCCCGCTCACGGCCGGTTCTCGAAGATGATCTGCGCGCCACAGCGGGCTGCGCGTTCGTGCTCGGCCGCCGAGCGGACGGTCCAGCACAGCAGCGGCAGGCCGAGGCGGGCGGGCAGGGTGGCCGCGCCCGGCAGGTCGCGCACGTCGCAGGCGATGAAATCGGGACGGGCCCGGGCGATGGCGGCCGCCATGCCCCGTCCGGGAAGGGGGCTCCAGCGATGCCGCCGACTGACCACCAGGCCGCAGCGCAAAGCTGGTCGATGTCGGGCGAACCAGCGGACAACCAGCGGATCGAAGCTCATCGCAGCGACGGATCCGGCGTGGCCGTCGAGATCTCGCGCGACTGCGGCGCAGAGGTGCGCGCAGGCGCGAGGACCCCGGTCAGACTTGATCTCGACCAGCAGCGGCATGGTCCAGCCCGCAAGAGCGAGCAAGGTGGAGAAGCGCGGCACCGGCTCGTCGCTGCCCTTGAGGCGCAGCGTGGCGATCATGTCCGAATCCAGCGCATGGAACGGACCGGCGCGCTGTGTCATCCGGTCAAGCCGGGCATCGTGGAAGACATGGACGATGCCGTCGCGGCTCAGCCGCACGTCGCACTCCATGCCGAACCCGCTCGCCATGGCCGCATGCGCCGCGGCCAGGCTGTTCTCCGGCACGCCGGGGCCGTGCAGGCCGCGATGCGCGTAAGGCTGGGCCGTCAGAGGGTCGCTTGCCGCTCTGCGGGCGCCCATTAGGGGTGGACGGCGACGATCGCGTCGATCTCGACCGACGTGTCGAGCGGCAGCGATGGCACGCCCACGGCACTGCGAGCGTGGCGTCCCGCTTCACCGAAGATCCGGACCATCAATTCGGAAGCGCCATTGGCGACCTTGGGCTGATCGGTAAAATCGGGCGTGCTGGCCACAAAGGCGCCCAGCTTGACGATGCGCTCCGCCCGGTCGAGGTCGCCCAGCGCCGCCTTCATCTGTGCGATCAGCATCAGCCCGCAGCGCTCGGCCGCGGCGATGCCCCAAGCGAGATCGCGTTCGCCGCCGATCTTGCCTGTCATCAGCTGGCCGTCCGCCATGAAGGGAATCTGCCCGCTGATGTGAAGCAGTCCACCGGCCAGCACTGTCGGTACATAGGCGGCAACGGGGGCGGCGGGTTCCGGAAGCGTGAAGCCCTCGGCGGCGATGCGGAGTTCGATGCGGCTCATGGATGCGAGCCACAGCATGCGAGATGAGTCGCGTCAAGCATGGCGGCGTGGCACCTGCGTGTTGGCGAGCGTCTCTTCATGCTCATCCAGCAGGGCGTTGATCCAGCGCTCGGCCTGGGACCAGTCGTCGATGCGGGCATGGGCGTCGAGCGCGGTTTCCACGTGCGGCGCCATTTCCGGCTCGCCGACGAAGTGCAGCCGCCAGCATTGCGGCACATGTTGGGCCACCGAGACGTGATTGCTGGCGAGATCGTCGATGAACAGGGCGAAGGGTGCCCCGCGCTCGCGCATCAGACGCGCAACCGCTGGTCCCTTGCCGCCGCGATTGCCGATCACCGGATAGGGCAGGCCATGGCGGTGGATCTGCTCGGCGCGGGCGTCCTGTAATTCCTGGCCGATGTTGGTGACGATAACGATATCCGCCCGCTTCGAAAGCTTCGCCATCGCGGCAACCGCGCCGTCGATCGGCGCCTGGCGGTGCATCTCGGTCTCGAAGAAGGCGGCGAGCAGGCTCCAGATCTGGCTCCGTTCAACGGGGTCGCCGCTGTCCTTATGCCGGAGCGCGCGTTCGAACCCGTCGGTGAAGCTGAAATGGATGCCGTGCTGTTCGTCCAGCCACGCGCGGAATGGCACGACCATGTGCAGCAGAACCTCGTCGCAATCGCTGAGGATCAGCGGCCGGCTCATGGTGCGATCCTGTCGCGCGCGGCCACGATGCGCGTGGGCGAGACGCCGATCGCCTCGGCGCAGGCGACGAGATCGGCCTCGTGATTGATCACGAAGTCCATCAGCGCAGTGAGCGTCCCCCGGTCGGACAGGCCGGCGCGGAGTGCGGGAGCATCCAGACCGGTCAGCGCCAGCATCCGGTCGGCCCGATGCTGGTCCGCGACGATCCAGCCAACGACCTGCAACGCCAAGGTTTCATCCGCCTCGCTGATGGGATATTCCGATGTCATCCGGTCCTGCCCGCTTTCCAAAGGCTGTTCAAAGGGAAGGCGCGTTGAGGGGCGGCATGGGAGAAGCCGTGGCAAAGCGCGTCCTGGTTGTCGAGGATAATGAGCTTAACCTCAAGCTCTTCTGTGATCTGTTGCGTGCTCACGGCCACGAGACGGCCGCCGTACGCGATGGGCGTGAGGCGTTCGAAAGCGCGCGGGCTTTCGGGCCGGACCTCATCATCACCGATATTCAGCTGCCGCACGTCACTGGACTGGACCTGATCGCCTCGTTTCGCGCGGATGAAGCGCTTGCGAACGTACCGATCATGGCGGTGACCGCCTATGCCGGGCCAGGTGACGAGGAACGGATCAGGGCGGCCGGCGCCAACGCGTACGTGTCCAAGCCCATTTCGGTGATCCGATTCATGGAGGTGGTGAACGATCTGTTTTAGCGCGAACCGAGGCCACGAACAAAGAGGCCCGGGTTGCTCACCCGGACCTCTCCGAAACCTATCGGCGCGGGCACATAGCCCGGGACGGCCGCTTACTTGATCTTGGCTTCCTTGAACTCGACGTGCTTGCGCGCGACGGGATCATACTTCCGAAAGCTCATCTTCTCGGTCGTGTTGCGGGGATTCTTCTTGGTCACATAATAGAAGCCGGTGTCAGCCGAGCTGACGAGCTTGATCTTGACTGTGGCTGGCTTCGCCATGACCGCTTCCTCGACAAAAAGGGCGCTCTTCCTGCCTGAGCAGGGGAACGACACTAAAACTGGTTCGAAAATGGGCACAGCGGTCCCGCCGTGTCCGGTTCGGCCGCGCCAATGCGGGAATCGGGCGGCTTTGTCAAGTTGGCGACGGGCTGCACATCAGGCCGACACGATTATCCCTTCCGCTCCCCACCAAGGGGAACGCAATATTAACTACGTCTATGCAGAGTGTGCTGGTCATCGCGCCGTCACATCTGGCGGTCAAAGGGTCGGGCGGAACCCGTTTGGGGGAGAAGATGCGTGCGTCAAGATCCGGCATTGATCGTCCGTGCCCAGTTGCTTGGCCAAATCGAGGCTCTGCAGGCGGCCAGCACGGGCCTGTCGCGGGGCGCGCTGTGCGCGCAGCTCGAGGATATTCGTGGGTTCGCCCGGCGCCATGGGTTCGACGCGGTCGAAGGTTTGGCCAGCCTGCTCGAATCGGTCGTCGCCTTCAACGGACACCGGCAGGTGGCGCTCACCTATCTCTCGCTGATGCGCGATGCGGCCGAGGGTGATCCCGCGAGCAGCGATTCGGCGCGCGTCTATCTCGCTGCCGCCGCGTTGCGCGGTTGCCGCTGATGGCCGCTATCTAGGGCTCTTGCGGAAGCAGCAGTAGCGGGTCGATCCGCGCCGCGTGCCATTTCATGCTCCAGTGCAGATGGGGACCGGTCACGCGGCCGGTTGCTCCAATCACGCCAATCGGTTGGCCCTGTCGTACCACATCCCCCTCTTTTACCAGAAGTTGGCTGTTGTGCAGGAACGCGCTGTTGAGCCCCATGCCGTGGTCGATCATCAACAGTTTGCCTTCCAGCGTGAAGGGTTCTTCGGCAGCGAGGATCACCACCCCGTCCGCCGGGGCGACATAGACCGTGCCGGCCCCGCCGGCGAGATCGAGCCCGCTATGGTAGCTGCCCGGCGCACCGCGGTAGATGCGCTGCGAGCCGAATACACCGGAGATACGCGCCTTGACCGGCCAGATGAAGCGCTGGCGCCAGCCACTACTTTGCATGTGGCGAGCGCGGGCGGCGTTGATTCGCGCGATCTCGCCGGCGCGGCGGCGCTGGAACTCGGCACTGGACGCCCGGCCGGTGATCGATGCGTTGACATGCTCGATGGCCCAATCGCCCGGCGCGACCATGAGTTGGCGGGTGCGGGTTCTCCCATCGGCCAGGGTGGCGACAAGGGTGGCGCTGGGCGGTGCATCGCGATCGAAGGCGATGATGAAGTTGCCTTCGTTATCGAAGGCGACCGGCGCGCCGTCCAGCATCAACGTGGCGGTACCGGCGGGTGCGAGGCCGTGCAGCAGGCCGCCCTGGCGCGGGGTTCCGTCGAGGCGCAATTCGGCCGGCGCGGGCTCCGCCACCGGGCGATCTGCAGGGATCGGCGGAGTGGGTGCGGAAGCGCGCGGGTTCGGCGCAACGCAGCCCGCAAGCAGGACAGTGAGCAGGAAAGCACTGCCGGTCGCGTAATGCCGGCCGGAACGAGGCGGGGTCATCGACCCAGCATGGCTAGGGCGTGGTGGCGATGCAAGGCCATCGGCCGCTCAATCGAATAGATCGGTCTGCGCGTTCGGCGGCTTGTCGGCTTTGCGGGGCGGGCGCAGTGCGGAAGGTGCGGGCGGCTGCGCACCGATGGTCGCTTCAACCTCGCCGTCGTCAAATTTAAGCGTCACCGCGCCGGCCGCGCGCGCTGCCTCGGTGGTAAGGATCAGCCGGCCCTGCGCCATGACGCGTGCAAAGCCTCGCTTGAGCGGCGCGTCCGGATCCAGCGATCGCGCCACGCGCCACAGCCCGTCGAATTGCCGGCGCGCATCGGTCAGCCGCCGTTCGAGCAACGCAGGCGCCAGCCGCACGCTGGCCATCCGCTGGCGGCTCCTCTGAACCTGCGCGTCGAGCAGGGCGGGGCGCAGCGCGCCGGCGGCGTTGGCCAGTTCGTGGCGCGCATCGCTCAGCCGATGGGAGAGGCCGCGTCGCAGCCGCTCGCTTACATCGTCCGTGCGCTGGCGGGCCTGCGTCAGCAGCATATCCGGCCGGGGCAGAAGGCGGCGCTGCGCTTCCACACGTTCGCGGCCGCGCTCGACGCCGCGCGCGACGCAGCGGCGCATCCTGGCGTCCAACTCAGCGACCTGCGCCAGCAGGTCGCTGCGCACGGGCACGGCCATTTCGGCGGCGGCGGTCGGCGTGGGCGCGCGCAGATCGGCGGCGAAATCACACAGCGTCGTGTCCGTCTCATGCCCCACGGCGGAGATAACAGGGATCGGCGAATCGGCCACTTCACGCACGACGATCTCCTCGTTGAACGCCCAGAGGTCTTCGATCGAGCCGCCGCCGCGCGCGACGATCAGGACGTCCGGTCGGGGGATGGCGCCACCCGGCGGGAGCGCGCCGAAGCCGCGCACCGCCGTAGCGATCTGGGCGGCTGCGCCTTCGCCCTGTACCAGTACCGGCCAGAGAAGCACCTCGCTGGGAAAGCGGTCAGCGAGGCGGTGTAGAATGTCGCGGATCACTGCCCCGGTCGGCGAGGTGACAACACCGATAACACGCGGCAGCATCGGAAGCGGCCGCCGCCGGGCGGTGTCAAACAGGCCTTCCGCCGCCAGCTTGGCCTTGAGCCGCTCGAACAGCTGCATCAGCGCGCCTTCGCCGGCCAGTTCCATGCTCTCGATGACGATCTGATATTTGGAACGTCCCGGATAGGTGGTGAGCTTGCCGGTGACGATCACGTCCAGCCCATCCTCCGGTGCGAAGGCGAGGCGGCCAGCGGTGCCCTTCCACATCACGCCGTCGATCAGGGCGCCATCGTCCTTCAGGGCGAGATAGGCATGGCCCGATGCGGCGCGCTTGAAACCGGAAATTTCGCCGCGCAGTCGGATATGGCCGAAGCGCTCCTCCACCGTCCGTTTGAGCAGGGCCGAGAGTTCCGAAACGCTGAGCGGCGCCAGATTGTCCCCCTGCCGCTCCTGCGCTAACAGGCGCCCGGATGCATCGAACCTGACTGGACCTTCTTCCATGAATATCCTCTTGCTGGGCGGCGGCGGCCGTGAACATGCCCTCGCCTGGAAGCTTGCGCAATCGCCGCGCTGCACAACCCTATTTGCCGCACCGGGCAACCCCGGCATAGCTGAGCATGCTACGCTGGTCGACATGGACCTGACCCGACACGCCAATGTGGTGGCCTTCTGCCGTGCTCAGGGAATCGGCCTTGTCGTTATCGGCCCTGAGGCACCGCTGGTCGACGGACTGGCAGATAGCCTGCGCGCGGCCAACATCCCCGTGTTCGGTCCCAGCGCGGCGGCAGCGCAGCTGGAAGGCTCGAAGGGGTTCACCAAGGACCTTTGCCGCGCTGCGAACATTCCCACCGCCGCTTATGTGCGCTGCACCGACGCGGCGACAGCGCTCGCACGGCTCGACGCGTTCACGGTACCCGTCGTCATCAAGGCCGACGGTCTTGCCGCCGGCAAAGGCGTCATCATCGCGACGACCCGCGCGGAGGCGGAAGCGGCGATTGCCGACATGTTCGGCGGCAGCTTCGGCGCCTCGGGTGCGGAAGTGGTGATCGAGGAGTTTCTCGAGGGCGAGGAAGCGAGCTTCTTCGCGCTGACGGATGGCAAGCATGTCGTGCCGTTCGGTTCGGCGCAGGATCACAAGCGGGTCGGCGAGGGCGACACGGGCCCCAATACCGGCGGCATGGGCGCCTACAGCCCGGCCTCGGTGCTCACGCCCGCGCTGGAGCGCCAGGTGATGGTCAAGATGATCCGCCCCACTGTGGCGACCATGGCGGCGCGGGGCATGCCCTATTCGGGCGTGCTGTTTGCCGGCCTGATGCTCACTGCGGACGGTCCCAAGCTGATCGAATATAATTGCCGCTTCGGTGATCCCGAATGCCAGGTACTGATGTTGCGGCTGGAGGACGATCTGGTCGAACTCCTGCTCTCGGTCGCGCAGGGCCGTTTGGACGAACGGGCTACCCCCCGGCTTGCGGCCGATCCGGCGCTGACCGTGGTGGTCGCAGCGCGCGGCTATCCAGGTCAGCCCGCGAAAGGCGGCGCGATCACCCTGCCCGCCGCAGCCAAGGGGCATATTTTCCAGGCCGGTACGGCGTTGGCGGATGGCCAACTCGTGGCCAGTGGTGGACGCGTGCTGAGCGTCACCGCGCGCGGTGAGACGGTGACCCAGGCGCGGGACGCGGCTTACGCGCTTGTCGATGCGGTGGATTATGCCGAGGGCTTCTGTCGCCGCGATATCGGTTGGCGCGAGGTGGCGCGCGAGGCGGCGGAAGCGGCGGGCTGAGCCCCGAATGTGGCGCGGGTTGATGACCTGACCTGAAGCTGGCAGCCTTGCCATATCACGGCATTGGAAAGCGGATCATCGTCACCGTGAGGGATGGGTACAAGATCATCATCGGCGTGGGCGTGACGGCGCTGCTGGCCTGGGCGCTGCATGGGCCATTCGGGCGAGGACAGGCGTTCATGGCCGATCTTCGCGTCCGGACCGTCCACGCGCTGGCCGGGCAGGGTGTGCGCGACGTGTGGGTCTCGTACTCCGACTCCCCTTATGACCGCACCGCGCGCCTCTCCGGGGCGGTGGCGCCGGCGGAGCGCGAGAAGGCAATTGCCATCGTGAGCGGCGTCGAGGGGAGTGCGGGATCCGTGTGGTCAGGCGCAACGCCGGGTTCCCCACCTGCTACGCCCGCCCGAGCAGGCCCCGTCGTTCAACAGGAACCCGCATCGGTGCACACGACCGCGTCCTGTCGCGATGCTGTCACCGTGGCGCTGGGGGAGCGGGCCGTGCAGTTTCGCGCCGGAAGCGCCTGGCTAAGTCCGCAATCGCAGCAGACGATCGCCGACGTGGCGGCGGCGCTGCGCTCCTGCGGAGGGTATGCCGTGCTGGTGCGCGGGCACAGCAGCAGTCGCGCTGCGGCCCATCGCGCCATGGCGCGCGAGCGCGCGGCGCGCGTGCGGGATGCGCTGATCGCCGTAGGCATCCCAGCCGAGGCGGTGTCGACGGCCGTGAGCGCCGCTGATCCGAGCGGGCTGCGCGTCAGCTTCGTCGTGACGGACGGAGGCGCGTGATGCCCCTGCTGGTCGAGACACTGGGCCTGTTCCTGCTGGCGTTTTTAATCGGTCTGGGCGTGGCCGCAGTGCTGTGGAGGCGCCGGCCGTGATCGCGCTCGCAATCCATTACGGCGCCTGGCTGGCGCTTGCGATGCTGATCGGTGTTGCGACCGGCTGGTGGACCTGGGGCCCGCGCCGGGGCGAGGTAGAGGCAGACGAACCGATCGCCTGGCCGCCGCCTAAAGAAGCCGCGGTGCCGGTGCTTGCGCCGCCCGTCCTGGCGGCGGATGACCTCACCGCCATCAAGGGCATCGACGTGGAGATAGCGGGCCGCCTGCGTGATCTGGGGATTACGCGTTTCTCGCAGATCGCGGGTTGGTTGCCGGCCGATATCGAGCGGGTCGACGCGGCGCTGGGGCCGTTCAAGGGCCGGCTGATCCGGGACGAATGGATCGCGCAGGCGCGGCTGCTCGCGCGGGGTGACATAGAAACTTATCACCAACGATTCGGGTGTTTTTAGGCGGGGCTGTAGGATTGTAGGATTGTAGGATGGGCGCGCGGGGTGCTGCGACTTCGCTCGACGCGAAAAGAGACCGCGACACCAACGGGCCGGCCGTGCTGGACAGCATGGCGCCCGCGCTACGTCTCCGAGCCGACGGACTTCAGGAGGGGCGCGCCGGCTTCATGATCGACGCGTGGAACGTGGTTTCCCGTGGCCCGGAGCGCAGCGGATTCCGGGCCGTGAACCGCAGGAGCGCAACGTCGCCCTGACAGGCCGGCAGACCTGAAGGCCGATCCACCTCGCCCGAGGCTGCCGCCTGTTCGGGCGCAGATGCCGCGCTATATCTTGCTGGAAATCAGGATCTTGTCGATCTTGCGGCCGTCCATGTCGACGATCTCGAAACGCCAGCCCTGCTCGGTGAAATGCTCGCCTTCCTCGGGGAGACGGCGCAGCACGGCGAGGGCGAAGCCGGCGACCGTGGCGTAGTCTCGATCTTCCGACAGGGTGAGGCCGAGCCGTTCGGCCAGCGCGTCGACCGGCATCTGCCCGGAGACGAGCAGCGAGCCGTCCTCGCGCTCGGTCAGCATCGGGTGATCATAGAGATTCTGGTCGGACGCGAACTCGCCGGCAATGGCGGTGAGCAGATCGGCGGGGGTCACGATGCCGTCAAAATGGCCATATTCGTCGTGGACCATGAGCATCGGCACGTCCGCCTCGCGCAGCCGGTTGAGCGCGTCCATCGCGTCGACCTGATCGGGCACGATCGAAACCGGGCGCATCAGTGCGCGCAGGTCCAGTGCCTCGCCCCGGAACAGCGCTGCCATGATGTCGCGCGCCTGCACACAGCCGATGATATCCTCCACGCTGCCCTGCCCCACCGGCAGGCGCGTGTGCGGCGTCTCCAGCAGCGCCTCGCGCAAAATATCGAGATCGGCGTCGGCATCCAGCCAATCGACCTCGGTGCGCGGCGTCATCACCTCGCGCACGGGCCGGTCAGCGAGACGCACGACGCCGGAAATGATGGCCCGCTCGCTCTCCTCGATCACGCCGTGACGGCTCGCCTCGGCAACGACGAGCTGTAACTCCTCGACGGTCACATGATCGGCCGACGCAGGGTCGATGCGGAACAGACGAAAGATGACGTTGCTCGACCGGTCGAGCAGCCAGACCAGCGGCGCGGTCGCGCGCGCCAGCTGCATCATTGGCGGTGCCAGCAACACCGCAAGCGGTTCGGGATTACGAAGCGCATATTGCTTGGGGACCAGCTCGCCGATGATCAGCGATACGTAGGTTGTGAGAACGATCGCGATCGCGAAGCCGGTATTCTGGGCGATCTGCGCATCCAGCCCGAAGGCCGCCAGATATTGACCAAGCGGCGTGCCGAGCTTTTCACCAGAAAATGCGCCGGCGAGCACGCCGATGCCGGTGATGCCGATCTGCACGGTGGAGAGGAAGCGGCCCGGGTCGGCGCTGAGATCCAGCGCTGCGCGGGCTCCCCGCTTGCCGACCTTGGCCATGGCCTGGAGCCGGGGACGGCGCGAGGAGACGATGGCCAGCTCCGACATGGCGAACACGCCGTTCAGGGCGATCAGCGCGAGGATGATGGCCGTATCCAGCCAGGGAAAGGCAGGCAAAGGAGGAGGTGTAAGCATGGAGCGGCGACGTTTAGCCGTTTTGGAGGCATTTCCACAAGCGGACAGGCGGCTGTTCAGGGAACGATCATCTAGCGAAGTGGTTTATAGTGAACACTTGCGTCCACCGTACGCGAGGGGACCATTCAAGGGAGACAATCGATGACTTTCGCCCGTCGTTCGAAATTCGCGCTGGTCGCGGCCGTTGCGGCGATGACCCTGACCGGCTGCGTCACTAACCCGGAGACCGGTAATCGCACCATTTCCAAGGCTGCGATCGGCGGTGTCGGGGGTGCTCTGGGCGGTTATCTGCTCGGTGACCTCTTGGGTGGCCGGCGCGACCGGACCGAGAAGATCGTCGGCGCGGGCATCGGTGCTATCGCGGGCGCAGGCGTGGGTGCCTATATGGACGCGCAGGAAAAGAAGATGCGCGAACGCACCGCCGGCACCGGCGTGGACGTGGTACGCGAGGGTGACGAGTTGCTGCTGCGCATGCCCTCCGGCATCACCTTTGCGACCGACCAGTCGGCGATCCAGCCCCAGTTCCGCCCGACGCTCGATCAGGTTGCGCAGACGCTGGCCGAATATCCCAAGACGATGATCGACGTGCTTGGTCACACCGATTCGACTGGCAGCGAGGCCTATAATCAGGCGCTCTCCGAGCGGCGCGCGCGCAGCGTATCGGACTACCTTGCCAGTCACGGCGTGGCGCCCGTGCGGATTGCGACAACGGGCTATGGCGAGACACGGCCGATCGCCAGCAATGAGACGGAAGTCGGCAAGGCGCAGAACCGCCGCGTGGAGATCAAGGTGGTCCCCGCCGTGGAAGGCGGCGCCTGAGCGCGTTGCGTGTGATGTGAGACGTGGCCCGGCTGTGGGTGGCCGGGCCATTTTTGTTGGAGGTGAGGGCGCCGACCCACATTGGCCGCGCTTTCCCGTGGAGGGGGTGGCCTGTTGAGGTGACGCTCTCTCGCTATGTCGAACGCAGTCCGCACTGATGGCAGGTGCGCTGCGGCCGGTTCAGTCGCTCCACCCCTCCCTGAAGGGCGCGCTAGAGAATACTGCCATTGAGGCCATCCAGCACGAACTGGACGGCGAGGGCGGCGAGGATGACGCCGAGCAGGCGGGTGATGACGGCCTCCACTTGACTGCCAAACAGCCGCATGATCGGGCCGATGGCAAGCAATGCAGCCAGCATGATGATGAGGTTGGCGGCGAGGGCGAGGAGGACGATGGCGCTCTGCTCAGTGCCGTGGGCGCCGGCGGTGAGCAGCATCACCGTGGCGATCGAGCCCGGCCCCGCGATCATCGGCATCGCCATGGGGAAGATGGAGACGTCCTCGATCTCGGGCGTTTCCTTGATCTTCTGGGCGCGATCCTCGCGGCGCTGGGTGCGCTTCTCGAACACCATCTCCATGGCGATGAAGAACAGCATGATGCCGCCGGCGATGCGGAAGGCCTCCAGGCTGATGCCGAGTGTGCGCAGCAGATCCTCGCCGATCAGCGCGAAGCCGATGAGGATAGCCGTGGCGACGACGACCGCGCGGATCGCCATGCGGCGGCGCTGGAGGGGCGTGGCGCCGGCGGTAAGGCCATAGAAGACCGGGGCGCAGCCCGGCGAATCGATCACCACGAAGAGGGTGACGAAGGCCGAGACAAACAATTCCATCATGGCGTGCCCCCCGCTGCAGATGCCCGCAGGATGGGGACATCCGCGCCCTGTTGGCGCATATGCACCTCAAACACGCGCTCGGTGGGGCCGCTCGTCCAGCGCCAGCGGAGCGAGCCATCGTCCGACTGGCCCTCGCCGCTCGGGGGAGGCGGGATGGCGATGCGGACCGGCTCCCACTTGTCCTTGTGGGAGCGCTTGCCGTGCTCGCCGCCCTGCATCAACGGCCGGGCGCCGGCGCCACGCGCCCCGCAGTCGGCCACCTTGCCCTCAATGATCGGATCGTCCGGGAGAGGCAGCCTGGTGTCGCTGCCAAAATCGAGCAGCCATTTGAAGCTGCCGTCCCGTTGCCGCCGCCAGATGGTGGTGAAGGTACCGCTGCGACCGTCCGGCTGCGCCCAGGGACCGGACGAGGCGGCGTAACTGCCGTCGCAAGAGACGAATATGCGATAGGGCTGCCATGCGACGGCGCGGGGCGGATCGGCGCGCTTCCTGAGCCAGGCCTGCGCATTGACCGCCTCCGGCACGAACATCACCGCGTCCTTGTCCGCTGTCTCGCGGAAGGCGGTCCACTGGCCCTTCTCCTGCGCGAGCCGGGCGAAAGCCAGCTCGGCTTTCACCACCGCGCTGGGGTTGGCGGAGAGGAGACCGCGCAGCGGGCGGCGCGGCTGGGCGTCCGCGAGCGACGCGCTCAGGAGGAGCGCGCCGACCGCGAACAAGGCAGCCGAGCGGATCAAAGACCTTCGGGTGCCGGCAAACCCTCGCGCAGATGTGCGGCATAGAGCGTGTTGCGCATCAGCACGGCGATGGTCATCGGCCCGACGCCGCCGGGCACCGGCGTGATAGCGGCGGCATGCGCGATGGCTTCGGCAGTGGCGACGTCGCCGACCAGCTTGGTCTTGCCTTCCTCGGCGGCGGGTACGCGGTTGATACCCACGTCGATCACCGTGGCGCCGGGCTTGATCCAGTCGCCCTTGACCATCTCCGGCCGGCCCACCGCGGCGACGACGATGTCCGCCTGATGGACGACGCTCGCCAGATCCTTGGTGCGGCTGTGCGCGATGGTAACGGTGCAATTCTCGGCGAGTAGCAGCTGCGCCATCGGCTTGCCGACGAGGATCGAGCGGCCGATCACCACGGCGGTCTTGCCGGTGAGGTTGCCGAGCTGGTCCTTGAGCAGCATCAGACTGCCGAGCGGCGTGCAGGGCACGAGGCCGGGCAGGCCGAGGGCGAGACGGCCGGTGCTGATCGGGGTGAGGCCGTCGACATCCTTGTCCGGGTTGATCGCGTTGACCACCGCCTGCTCGTCGAGATGCTTGGGCAGGGGCAGCTGCACGAGGATGCCATCCACGCGCGGGTCGCCGTTGAGCTCCTCGACCAGCTCCATCAGTTCGTCCTGGCTGATGGTCGCAGGGCGCTTGAACTCGAAGCTTTCCATGCCGAGCTGCACGGTCATCTTGGCCTTGCTGCGCACATAAACGGCGCTCGCCGGATCCTCGCCGACCAGCACCACCGCCAGGCCGGGCTTGCGGCCCTTCATCTCGATGAATTTAGCGACGCCCGCGCCGACCTTTTCCTGCACCTTGGCCGCGAAAGCCTTGCCGTCGATTGTCTTGCCCAAAGTCATCTGTCTTTCCGTTCCTCGTTGAGCATCTGCTCCAATGCCTGTGCGATCGTCGGCGTGCAGTCCGCAATCCGCAGGCGCTTTAGCCTGTTTGTGTCCCCTGCCTCCAGCTTTATTGTGGATGCGGGCACGCGCAGAACCTTGGCGAGCAGGGCAATGAGGGCGGCGTTGGCCTTGCCCTTGTCGGGCGGCGCGGTGACGGCGGCCTGGAGCCAGCGGCTCCCTTGCGAGTCGGTGAACAGCCCGCCGATGCGCTCGCGCCCCGCGCGGGGCGTCAGGCGGACGGCGAGCAGCAGGTCCGCGCCGTCTCGCCGGATCGGCATGCCGTCAGAGAAACGCCGAGGCCAGCGCCTGGAGGCCGGGGCCCTGCAAAATGATGATGATGATCAGCACGACCATGGGCGAGAGGTCGAGCGCGCCCAGATCGGGCATGATGCGGCGTATGGGGCGGTAGAGCGGCTCGGTCAGCCGGTCGAGCGCGATCCAGACGCTGCGGATGAGGTCATTGCTGGTGTTGATGACATTGAAGGCGATCAGCCAGCTCAAAATGGCCTGAACGATGATGATCCACCAGGCGACGTTGAGCAGGATCGCCAGCGTCTGGATAAGGGCAAGGGCCATGAGTGTTCCTGTGTGGTTGCGAGCGCGGGAGAGTCTAGCCCAGCTAATACACCGGCGACAAGCGCGGCGTTGCTGGCGGCTAGCGGTTCAGAGATGGACCAGCGTGCCGGCGCCCTGCCGCGTGAAGATCTCCAGCAGCATGCAGTGCGCGATGCGTCCGTCGAGGATGACGGCGGCGTCAACCCCGGCTTCGACAGCTTTCACGCAGGTCTCGACCTTGGGGATCATGCCGCCGGAGATGGTGCCGTCCGCGACCAGCGCGGCGATCTTGGCTGGGTCGAGATCGGAGAGCAGTTCTTTCTCCTTGCTGAGCACGCCGGGCACGTCGGTGAGCAGGAAGAAGCGGCGGGCCTTCAGTTCGGCCGCGATGGCGCCGGCCATGGTGTCGGCGTTGACGTTGTATGTGTGGCCATCCGTGCCGATGCCGACGGGGGCGACGACCGGGATGATATTGTCGCGCGAGAGGCTGTCCAGCAACCGCCGGTCGACCTTCACCGGATCGCCGACGAAGCCGAGATCGACATGACGCTCGATACCGCTGTTGGGATCCGGCGCGCGTGAACCGCCGACCTTCTCGCACAGGACCATGCCGGCATCCTTGCCGGAGATACCGACCGCGCGGCCGCCTGCCTGGCTGATCCAGCTGACGATTTCCTTGTTGATTGAGCCGGCCAGCACCATCTCGGCGACCTGCGCGGTCTCCTTGTCGGTGACGCGCAAACCGTTGACGAAGCGGCTCTCGACACCGAGCTTCTTGAGCATCGCGCCAATCTGCGGGCCACCGCCGTGGACGACCACGACATTGATGCCGACCATCTTCATGAGGACGATATCCTCGGCGAAATCGCGCGCCGCCTCGGGATCGCCCATGGCATGGCCGCCATATTTCACGACAAACGTCTCGCCGGCATAACGCTGCATATAAGGCAGCGCCTCGGTCAGCGTTTCGGCCTTGGCGAGCAGCGCGGGGTCGGGAGCATAACGATCGGTCATGCAACCGGCGCATAGTGGCTTGCGCGCGTTGCTGCAAGAAAGGGCGACCGTGGGGCCGTGCGGGTGGGGTGAGGCGCCCCGATTGGCGTGCTGATACGGCGGGCCCTCTAGCGCGTCGGCACCGGCTCCTCGCCGGAATAATCGTAGAAGCCCCGGCCGGTCTTGCGGCCATACCAGCCGGCCTCGACATATTTGACGAGCAGGGGGGCCGGGCGGAACTTGGGGTCGCCGGTGGTCTGGTGAAGCACGCGGCAAATCTCCAGACAGGTATCGAGCCCCACGAAATCGGCCAGTGTCAGCGGCCCCATCGGGTGATTGAGGCCGAGGCGCACCGCCGTGTCGATATCCCGCACGCTCGCCACGCCCTCGCCGAGCGCGAAGATCGCTTCGTTGAGCATGGGCATGAGGATGCGGTTGACGATGAAGCCGGGCGAATCGAAAGCGTGGACGACCTCCTTGCCCAGCGTTTTCGCGAAGGCTTCCACCGCGCTCACCGTCTCCGGCGCGGTGGCGAGGCCGCGAATGACCTCGATCAGCCCCATCACCGGCACCGGGTTGAAGAAATGCACGCCGATGAAGCGCGCCGGGTCGCCGCTCGCCTGCGCCAGTCGGGTGATCGGGATGGACGAGGTGTTGGAAGCGAGGATGGCGTCCTTGCCGAGCACCGCCGCCACGTCGGCAAAGATCGCGCGCTTGATTTCCTCGCGTTCGGTCGCCGCCTCGACGACGAGATCGCAGGCGGCAAAGGGCGCAAGATCGGCCAGCGGGGTGATGCGCGCAAGCGCTGCGTCGGCATCGGCCGCGTCCAGCTTGCCGCCCTCGACCGCCCGCGTGAGGCGCTTGGCGATGCTTGCCTTGCCGGCCTGCGCCCGCGGCAGATCGACATCGCGCAAGAGCACATCATAGCCCGCCTGGGCGGCGACCTGCGCGATGCCCGCACCCATCTGGCCCGCGCCGATCACACCGATGGTCTGCATCTTGTCTCCTTCCCGTCGATCCGCCTCGACGACGTCCGTTCAAGCGCTATTCAGGGCACATGACGCTTGGCTCTACACCCGCGATGTGAAGTGCATTAAGGGGGACGAAATGACAAGCTCGCTCGCCGCGTTCGCCCGCCTGGGGGCTGCTGCCATATGGCTCGGGTTGGCACTGCCAGCGGCTGCGCAGGACGGGGCGTCCAAGGCGACGGCGGCAGAGACGCCGCCCGCCGCGCAGAGTGCGCCGGCGAGGAACAGCGGCCCGATGCTCGGCCGCATCCAGTTGGTCGAGGATTGGGCGGTGGGTTGCGACAATCGCCTGAGCTGCGAGGCGGTGGCGCTGGTGCCGGATGGCGCGGGCCAGGCTTCTTATCCCGTGCTGGTGACCCTCAAGCGCGCGGGTGGAGCCGAGGGTGCAGCCGTGGTGCGGCTGCTCGGCGCCGATGATCTGCGCGGACGGATCGAGCTGATTGTCGATAATCGCCGGCTCGCCCGGATCAAGGCCGAGCAGGACATGGTCGAGATCACGGGGCCCCTCGCGCTGCAGGTGATGCGCGCGCTGGCCAGCAATTATGTCTTTGAACTGCGTCAGGGCAAAGCGGTGCTTGCCACGCCATCGCTGCGTGGCCTCCCGGCGGCCTTGCGCTACATGGACGAGGTGCAGGGGCGCGTCGGTAGCCGGGGCGCGCTGGTGGCGACCGGCGAGGCGGCGGCGGAGCAGGCGAGAGCGGTGCCGCCCCTGCCGGCGGTGCCTGAGGGCACACCCGTTGCGGATGAGCCGATCGCTTTCACCGCCGAGGAGCAGGCGGCCGCTCGGCGCCTTGCGGTGTGCGACGCGCTGCACGACAGTGCCTATCCGCTCGAAACGCACCGCCTCGACGAGAGTCATGCGCTGGTGCTGCTGCCGTGCGACGCCGGCGAATATAATGTGAGCGCGGTGCCGCTGGTCGCGACCGGCGCGGCGGGCAGCCGGCAACTCGGCATCGCGCCGTTCGACCATATGCCCGGCGCCTCGGGCGATCCGGATGCGCCGCCGCTCATCGTCAACGCCCGCTGGAACCCGATGCGCGCGGAGCTGTCCAGCTTTGCCAAGGGGCGCGGCCTCGGCGATTGCGGCACGGCCGAGACCTATAAATGGGATGGCGTGCAGTTCCGGTTGATCGAAGCACGCTCAATGCCGGTGTGCCGGGGCGCATGGGAGTGGCCGGTGCTCTATTCGGCGCAGGGTGGGGAGTGACAAGGGATCGCCGCTGGGCGGCCCGAACCCGCTGACAACCGACCCAACTCGTTCGTTCGCCCGTGGGCAGGCGCCAGGGAGGGCTATGCCCGGCTCAGCTCGATTCCCCCCCACATAGACGGCGCGCCACAACGCCGCGAACGGGTCTCCCCTTCGCCGGCGCGCCATGCGTCAACGGACCAGGGGGCGGAGATGCACCCCGCCCCCTGTCTGGTGTGTCGCCGCCGACCGCTTAGCTTTTGCCGGCCACCGAGTAAGTGATCGCCGCGTTGCGGGTCTTCTGGAACTCGGGGACGCTGAGCCCCTTGAACGCGGCATAGACGTCGATGTTGCCGATGCCGAGCACCGCCGCCATCTTCTCCAGCATGAAGAAGATCACGCCGTAGCGGATCATGCCGATCCAGTTGCGGCTGCGGATCAACTCCTTTTCCTCATCGGTCAGGTCGGATTCGGCAAACAGCGCCTCCTGATCCTCGACGAAGCGCTTGCGGAACTCGGGTTCGATGAGGCGGTGAAGGAAGTGGTTGATGCGGAAGCCCTTGACCGCGCGGTCGATGGTGAAGGGGTAGGTGCCTTCGATCGCTTCAACACCGGCCAGTTCGCGGGCGGCGCGGGCGCGCAGGGCCTCGTCGCTCTCTGCCGGCGGCGTGTCGTCGCCGAGATCCTCGAACAACATGGTCGCGATCGCTGTCATCGAGGGGAGGAAGTAGCTCTGGTGGAGCTTGTTCACCCGGGACGAGAGCGCGCCGCGCATGAGTAGCCACATGACGACTTCGGCGCCTTCCCATCCGCCCAGTTTGGCGAGTTCGGTCACGGTCGCGTCGAGCAGCGATTCTGGCGTTTTCTCCAGGCGGTCCATGAATTCCATGTCCCACTCGGTATTGTTGAAGCCGGCGCGCTCGCCATGAACCTGGTGCGAGAGGCCGCCGGTGCCGGCGATCGCCACCTTGATGTCCTTGGGATAGCTCTGGATTGCGCGGCGCAGCGAGCGGCCGAACTTCCAGAAGCGGCGGGCCGAGGGGATCGGGTGCTGGAGCACGCCGCACTGGAGCGGCACAAGGCGGCACGGCCAGCCATTTTCATGCGGCAGCAGCACCGAAAGCGGCGAGAAGGCGCCGTGATCGAGGCCCATGCCCTGCCAGTAGGCGAGGTCGAACTCGTCCGCGACCATGCACTCGGCGATATGTTTGGCGAGATCCGGATCGCCCTTGATCGCCGGCAGGTCGCGCCGGCCCCCGCCCTCGTCCGCCGGTGAATATTCCGCGCCAATTCCAAGCGCGAAGTGGGAATAATGGGTGAAGAACGACGTCATATGGTCGTTGTAGACGTAGAGGATGACGTCGGGCTTTTCCTTGGCGAGCCACTGCTTGACCGGTTCAAACCCTTCGAAGATCGGCGCCCAGACCGGATCGTCAAATTTCTTCGCGTCGTGCGCGAAGGCGATGGTGGGTGTGTGCGAAACCGCAAAACCGCCGATGATCTTGGCCAATATATCTCTCCTCAGCCTTCGGGACGGGGCTTTCCCCGCTTCAAATCACTATAGGCAAAGTGCCGCAACTTTGTAAGCTACACAAACGGAAACTTGCCGTGATCGGGAGCGTTCGTGTCGATCGGGCGATCGCCTGCGGAGCGCTTCGCGTCATTGATCCATCGCCAGCGGATGGCTGCGGCTGACCTGCATCAATTGGGACGGGAACGGCGTGACGAGGGCCTGGGCGCTGCGCCAGTCGGCCCGCAGCCAACGCTCGTGATCCTCGGCATGAAGGATCAGCGGCATGGTGACCGGATTGACCGAGGCGATCAGGCGGTTGGCCTCGCAGGCAAGGATGGCGAAGCTCGGCACCTCGCTGTCCCGCCAGATGCCGGCGAAGGCGAACAACGGCGTAGCGGCGAGCGAGAACCAATGGGCGACGCTGCGGCCGGTCGCCGGATCCTTCCCCTGAGCCCAGAGCTGGAAGGCAGTGGCGGGCACCAGGCAGCGGTAGCTGGTGTGGCGCAGGTTGCCGATCCAGAACGGACTGGCCGTGTTGCGCACGCTGGTGATGGGGCGGGCGTCCGTGGCGGTGACGCTGATCGGCGGCGGCACGCCCCACAGGCGCGGGACGACGAACCGGCCGCCCTTCGCGCCGCCGATGATGACCGGCGCGAACCGGCCGGGCGCGGCGTATCCGCCGACCCATGGATCATCGCCTGCCTCTGCGCCGAAACGCCGGGCGGTCTCGGCAGCAGTGGCGTCGAGGCGATAGAGATGGGTCATGGCATATCTTCGCGGGCGGGGCGGCGGCCTTCAAGAGCCGTCTTGCCTGAGCGGGTGCTCCGGCGGGACAGCGCGCGCGTCGGGACTATCTGGACTCGCGTTCCAGATGAGAACATACAATGAACATTTTTGATTCGGAGCCAATTCATGCCCCCCGCCGTCTCGCCCCGACCGCTCGCGCACCGTTGGTTCTTCGCGCTGAAGCCGGACGACATCACCGCGCGCCGCATCCACGCCTTCGCCGAACGGGAACTGGGTGAACGCGGACTCCTGCCGCCCGAACGCCATCATGTGACCTTGGCGCTGACGACTGATTTCGAGCATGAACCGCCGGAACTGGTGGCCGCCCTGATGCGCGCCGGCGATTCTGTGAGCGCGGCGCCGTTTGACCTGTTGCTCGATCAGCTGAGCGGTAGCGCGCGGACGGTCGCGCTGCGCCCTTCCCACGCCGTCCCGCCGCTGCGCACCCTCCAACAGCGCATCGTTGCCGGCATGGCTGCGCAAGGGGTGGTGCTGCGACCGGACTGGACGTTCAGCCCGCATCAGACGCTTTGCTACCGCAAGGGGCCATCGTTCCAGCGGCCGGTTGAGGGCTTCCACTGGGCGGTCAGCGCCTTCGCGCTGGTGCACAGCCTGATCGGATTAAGCCGGCATGAAACGCTGCGAGAGTGGCCGCTGCGCCCGGCGGAAGATCCGCAGGGACGGTTGCTGTGACCAGCAGCGACGCAGCGCCACCTCGACATTCTGGACCAAGGCCACCGTCGCACGGCGTGATCCATCGCCGCTGCACGGCACCCCATCCTAAAGTCGGACCCGATGGCCGCGCGCAAGGGTGGACAGGGTTGCATCGGCTCAGCAATAGGGCGGCCCGAGGCCCACATCATGAAATGGAGTGACATGCACAGCCTGTCAGGCCGCCGCCCACGCCGCGTTCTTGCCCCCTTCGCTGCTTGCGCACTGGCGTTCACCGCTGCAGTGCCGGTCCGGGCGCAGGTGCCGCCCCCCGTCCAGCAGATGATCGAGGAAGCCGCGCGGATCGGCAACGTCACCACCGTGGCGGCGGTGATCGAGGTCGCGAAGTCTGCCTATCCCGAGCAGGCGGAGGAGATCGCCGCCTATGGCGAGCCGCTCCTGGCGCAGGCGCGCCCCGCCGAAGTGCCACCCCCCCCGCCGCCGGTCGCGCCAGATGTGGAGGCGATGCTCCGCGCGGCGGCAGGGACCGGCGACAACTCCGTTCTCGCCAACGTGCTGGCGGTCGCCAAGGCCGCCAACCCGGACGAGGCCACCGCGATTGACACGCTCGGCAAGCGATTGCTGGCGCAGGTGCCGCGTCCCCCGATCAGCCCCGAGATCGAGGCGATGCTGCAGGAAGCGGGCCGCACCGGCGACGCCACCACGCTTGCCTCGGTGGTCAAGGTCGCCAAGGCGGAGAAGCCGGAGGAAGCCGAGGCGATCGACCAGCTCGGCATCAAGCTGATGGCCGATGTGCAGGCCAAGGCGCGCGAGGCCGCGACCCGCGCGCGTGAGGCGGAAGAGGCACGGCTCGCCTCGCTCGGCGCGTTCGACGGGTGGAGCGGGCAAGGTGAAGCCGGCTTCGGCCTCACCACCGGCAACACCGATCAGGTGAGCGCGCTCATCGGCCTGAAGCTCAACAAGGATGGCCTGAAGGCGCGCCATCGGATTGCCGCCTCGCTCGACTATCAGCAAACGGACGGCCAGTTGAGCCGCGAGCGCTCGGTCGTGAGTTACGGGCTCAACTATCTGCTCGGGCATGGGCTCTACCTCTCCTCGTCACTGGGCTGGGAGCGGGACGAGTTTGCCGGCTTCGCCCGCCGGTTCACCGAGTCGCTGGGCCTTGGCTACCGGCTGGTCGACAGGCGCGGGATGACGCTGGACGTGGACGGCGGCCCGGCGTTGCGACAGACGCGCTTCACCGACGGCACCGGCGACGATGAATTCGGCGTCCGCGCCTCGCTCACCTGGCGCTGGACCATCCGCGATGGCTTCACCGTCTCGGAAGACGCCTCCATCGTCTCCAGCGACGGCAACACCACGCTGATCTCGACATCGGCGCTGACCACCAAGCTGACCAGCTTCATCTCGGCGCGCATGTCTTTCAATATCCAGTCGGAAACCGACCCGCTCCCGGGCCGGCGGGCGACTGATACCGCGACGCGGGCGAGCCTCGTCTACAGCTTCTAGCGAGGCCCGCCGGCGTCCGCCCGGCCTCAGGCGAAGCGGTAGCCGGAGACCGCGCCGCCCATGACCAGCTCGCCATAGTCGTGCTGGCCGGGCGCGGCTGATGCGCCGGCGGCGACCATCAGCGGGATGAGATGCTCTTCGCGCGGGTGGCAGAAGCGTGCGAACGGAGCCTGCGCCCAATCGGCGAGCAGAGCGGCGCGCTGCGCCGGCTCGGCCTGCGCGGCGGCGGTCAGCCAGCCGTCGAACAGGCTAGACGGCTCGGCGATGCGCGGATCGCCATAGGCCCGCAGGTTGTGGAAGCTCATGCCCGAGCCGATGATGAGCACGCCCTCCTCGCGCAGCGGCGCCAGCGCCTTCCCGGCGCGCAGGTGCAGCGCGGGATCGAGGCTGGCATCGAGCGCCATCTGGACGAGCGGGATGTCGGCATCCGGGAAGGCGACCTTCATCGGTACGAACACGCCATGATCCAGCCCGCGCTCGCGGTCGATCGTGGCGTGCAGGCCATCCGCGCGCAACAGATTGGCGGCCTGCTCCGCCAGCCACGGCGCGCCGGGCACGGGGTAGGTCAGCTCATAAGTGTGCGGCGGGAAGCCGTAATAATCGAAGATCAGCCCCGGACGCTCGGTGCCGGTGAAGGCGAAACCCCGGCTCTCCCAATGGCCGGAGACCAGCAGGATAGCCCGGGGGCGCTCCGGCAGGGTAGTGGCGAGGCCGCGCAGATAGGCCTCCATGCCGGTCCAGACGCCATGCGGGTCCGGCATGAAGAAGCAGGGGCCGCCGCCATGCGGGATGAACAGGCTGGGGAGGGGCGTGGGCGGCGTGGAGAGGCTCATGGGCGAAGATCACCTGTTGGAGGAAGACACATGAGATGGGGCCGCTGGAGGTCCGTTGCCACCCTTCGGGCCCAAAGAAGACTGTCTCTGCCGCGCCATTGCCTTTCCAAAGTCACGAAGTCGCGGGATGGTGCAAATTATTTGTCCTTTGCGGCCGCGGGCGACACAGGGCCGGCCGCCACGGCGGAGCAGGGCGCGGGGCGTAGGAGAGGGTGCTGTGTGCGGGACGACCAGGACGGGCGCGGGGCGCGGTGAGGGAGGCTACCCGCTGGGGCAAGGGGCGATGCCGCCAGACCGCTATGCTGCCGAAGCGGATGGGAAGTGCCACGCCGCCGGCGCGGGGGAGACAGGCGCGCCGCCCTCGCGCGGTCAGGGCGCCTCCGCCCCCTCGAACGGGTGCTTGTCCGACCAGCCGCAGCCGGTGCGCATCGTATCGCCCAGTTGCAGCGTTACCACGAAGGGATAGCTGCGGTCCGACATGCCATCGCTGCAGGTACCGGTGGTGACCGCCATGGTGAAGGCCGTGCCATCCAGCGTGCCGCTGTAGGAGAGGCCGCCGCGCCCGGCGAAGCGCGAGACGGCGATGGTCTGCCCGTCCGGCTTCTCCGGCGTGTTGAAGGTGAGCTGCTCGCCGGTCACCTCGCCGCCCCAGAACGGCTCCGTGCCGGTGAAGTGCAGCGTTTCGTCCACCGCGATCTCGCTGAAGGGATGCGTATCGCCGCGATCGCCGGGAACGGTGGTTCCATCCTGCCCGCCGGACTGGCAGGCGGCGAGCGCGAAGAAGGCAAGGGCTGAGACCAGATGGCGCACGGACATGATCCTCAAAAGGGGGGATGGATGGTGATCGCGCGACCCTAAACCCTGTGCCGGCCGGATGGAACCCGATGATCCTTGCGACCGGCCGCGATTGGACAGGGCACGATGTGGCCGGCTATGGCCGTCTGCTGCCGCGACAGGCCCATGGACGGCCCGCTGCGGCGCACATATCCCCGATGGCACGGGGCAGGAAAGGGCAAGCATGACGAGCGCGGACGACGAGTATGTCTATGACGAGGACAGCGGCGAGTGGATGCCCGCCGCCGAGCTGGCGGAGAAGCGCGCGGCGGCCGGCCGCGTGGAGGTGCGCGACGCGGTGGGCAATCTGCTCGCCGATGGCGATCAGGTGACGCTCATCAAGGATCTGGACGTGAAGGGCGCGGGCCAGACGCTGAAGCGCGGCACGCTCATCAAGGCCATCCGCCTCACCGGCGACCCGCAGGAAATCGACTGCAAGTTCGACGGCATCAAGGGCCTGGTGCTGCGCGCGGAGTTTGTTAAGAAGCGGTGAGAGCGCGTGAGGATGCCCTCGCGAGCGGCCAGGCGGGCGCGATGTGGCTGCGGAACCAGTCGGCGAGGTCGGCTTCGCTGAGGTCGCCGGCGGCGAAGGCGAGCATGGTGTGCGAGGCGTTGGTAGCGTCGAAGCGTAGCGAGACGCCGTTTAGTGCGAGAAAAAGCCGTGCCAGCACCCAGCCAGTCCGCTTGTTGCCATCTACGAACGGGTGATCGCGCGCGATTCCGAAGGCATAAGCGGCGGCGAGCTTGCAGCGATCCCCCGCGCCATAAAGCCATTGATTGACCGCGCGGGCGAGGGCGGACTCCAGCGTGTCGGCATCGCGGAGGCCGGACGGGCCGCCATGTTCCGCGAGCTGTCGATCATCGATAGCCATGGCGACCTGTGCCTCGATCCAGACCGGCTCGCCACGCGCGGGGTCAGCCACGCGCGGCGACGCTACTTGGCGAGGACGCGCAGGATATCGCGATCCTCGCGCACGATCTGCTCGGCGAGCGCCATCTTCTGCTCGAAACCGGGATCGGCGGCGGTGATCGGCACCCCATCCGGCGCTTCGGTGAGATAGACCGTATTCCCCCGGCCCGACACGCAGGCGCGCGAGCAACTCCTTGGGCAGGATGACCCCGGCGCTGTTGCCGATTTTGGTTTTGAGCGGCGTGTTTATACGACAGTTATAACGGGCTTCGGTTTCACCTTCAATGTCGCATGAAGGGCTTGGGGCCTTGTTTCGGACATGCGGCAAATGATCCTTAACTCCTAGTTCGTAAGATTACTGTCCGAGTCGGAGAGATTCCAATGCGTACACTGGTGGAAGTCTTTTTTGTGCCTCCTGAAATCGTTGCACTGATCGACAAACCTTGGCTGCTCTTCTTGGTGATGTTTGCCGGGGCCGTGTTGGGGATGACGGTCGAGCGCGTGTTGGAACGAGCTAACCGGGCTAAACGTCGTGCTTATTGGGAGCGACGTAACGCTCGCAACGGAGATCGGCTAGGATGGAACAAAGGCAAATTCGGAAAGGAAATCACGCCTTCGAATAGCGTGTCGCTCATAACGTCGGCGCCAGATGCCGCCGACCAGCTTCGCATCGTCATGGAGGCTGACTTTCAGGCCCGGTCATTGTTGAATAAGCCGGAGCGTCGGCTGTTTGTGCATCTTGCCCGTGCTTTGGCCGAAGAAGCGCCGGGCTGGCGCGCAATGGGGCAGGTCGCGCTCGGCGAGATCCTTTCAAGCCCGAGCAAGGACGCTTATTTCGCGATCAACTCCAAACGGGTGGATCTCCTGATCGTCGACGAGTATTTCCGGCCGCTCCATGCGATAGAGTTTCAGGGCGCTGGCCATCATCAGGGCACGGCGGCTGCGCGTGACGCGGTGAAGAAGGAGGCATTGCGCCGAGCCGGCATTGGTTATGTAGAGATCGTGAGCGGTGACACACCCGCGGACGTGCGAGCGGCTGTGCGGAAGTTGACGAATCAGGCAGGAGCGGGATCGTGAGATTGCTCCTGCCCTGACCGTTTTTCTAGGCCGCTGGCCGCTCAATCACCTGCCTAATCATGCTCGCGTCCACCCGCGCCGACATAAAGCTCGGCACCGGTCTCGCGGAACTTCTCGCTCATCTCCTGCATGCCCTTTTCGGCTTCTTCCGCCGCGATGAAGCCGGTGCTCTCCTGATTCTGTTTCGCGGCGAAGTCGCGCACTTCCTGCGTGATCTTCATCGAGCAGAATTTGGGGCCGCACATGGAGCAGAAGTGTGCGGTCTTGGCGCCTTCCGCCGGGAGCGTCTGGTCGTGATATTGCTCGGCCGTGTCGGGATCGAGCGACAGGTTGAACTGGTCGCGCCAGCGGAACTCGAAGCGGGCCTTTGAGAGCGCGTCGTCGCGGACCTTGGCGGCCGGGTGGCCCTTGGCGAGGTCGGCGGCGTGGGCCGCGAGCTTGTAGGTGACGACGCCGACCTTGACGTCGTCACGGTCAGGCAGGCCGAGATGCTCCTTGGGGGTGACGTAGCAGAGCATCGCGGTGCCGTACCAGCCGATCATCGCGGCGCCGATGCCGCTGGTGATATGGTCATAGCCGGGCGCGATGTCCGTGGTGAGCGGCCCGAGCGTGTAGAAGGGGGCCTCGCCACAGCTTTCCAGCTGCTTGTCCATATTCTCCTTGATCTTGTGCATGGGCACGTGGCCCGGCCCCTCGATCATCACCTGCACGTCCTGCGCCCAGGCGCGCCTGGTCAGCTCGCCCAGCGTGTAAAGCTCGGCGAACTGCGCCTCGTCATTGGCGTCCGCGATCGAACCGGGGCGCAGGCCATCGCCTAGTGAATAGGCGATGTCATAGGCCTTCATGATCTCGGTGATCTCGTCGAAATGCTCGTAGAGGAAGCTCTCCTTGTGATGCGCGAGGCACCATTTCGCCATGATCGAACCGCCGCGCGAGACGATGCCGGTGACGCGCTTGGCGGTCATCGGGATGTAGGGCAGGCGCACGCCGGCGTGGATGGTGAAATAGTCCACGCCCTGCTCGGCCTGTTCGATCAGCGTATCGCGGAAGATCTCCCAGGTGAGGTCCTCGGCGATGCCGCCGACCTTCTCCAGCGCCTGATAGATGGGCACGGTGCCGATCGGGACCGGCGAGTTGCGCAGGATCCACTCGCGGGTGTCATGGATGTTGCGGCCGGTGGAGAGGTCCATCACCGTGTCAGCGCCCCAGCGGATCGCCCAGACCATCTTGTCGACCTCGCTCGCCACATCGCTGGCGACCGCCGAGTTGCCGATATTGGCGTTGATCTTGACGAGGAAGTTGCGGCCGATCGCCATCGGCTCGCTTTCCGGGTGGTTGATGTTGCTGGGGATGATGGCGCGGCCGCGCGCGACCTCGTCCCGCACGAACTCCGGCGTCACATAATCGGGGATGGCGGCGCCCCAGTCCTGCCCGTCGCGGATATGCGCGCGCACCTGCTCGCGGCCGAGATTCTCGCGTTCGGCGACATATTCCATCTCCGGCGTGATGATGCCGCGCCGGGCATAATGCATCTGGCTGACGTTCATCCCCGGCTTGGCGCGCAGCGGGCGCTTCACGACATTGGGGAAGGGCCGCACGCCGCCCGAACGATCGGGGCCGAGCTGGCCGTTATCCTCCGGCTTGAGGGCGCGGCGGGGATAATCCTCGACATCGCCCCGGCCAAGGATCCACTCGCGGCGCAGGGCTGGGAGGCCGGCCATGATGTCGATCTGCACGGCCGGATCGGTATAGGGGCCGGAGGTATCATAGACGCGCAGGCTCGGTTCGCCCGATGAGGGCTCCAGGTCGATCTCGCGCATCGCGACGCGGATGCCGCTGCCGGATCTGGCGGCGACATGAACCTTGCGGCTGCCGCGAATGGGCCCGGTGGTGACGCCGATTTCGGCTTTTGCGGGAATGTCGGCCATGGGTGGGGAACCTTTCCTGAAACGAAAAATCAGACGAAATGGGTGGTGCCGGCGGTGCCGGTGAGGCCGGCGAGGCCGAGCAGGATGCCGAGGACGAGCGAGGCGATCGCCCAGATGCGGGTGAAGCGGATCGACCAGTAGCCGATGCGCAGCAGCGGGCGGGGCACGGCGATGAGCAGCGCGCCTTCGAGCAGGGCCGCCCAGCCGACGAGCGTGACGACGATGGCGAGCGGATCGGTGAGGTGGCTGTGCGCGATGGCAATCGCGACGCCGATGGCGAATACCCCCACGCCCATGGTCATTTGCATGGCGGAGGACGCGGACAGCTCATCCATCATGTCGCGCCAGCGCTGCGGGGCGGACAGGCCGGACAGCCCGACGAGGATGAGATACAACCCCATTGCTTCGGCAAGCATGAGGGTGAGCGGTGACACGGTGATCGTCATGGGCCGGCATCCTTCCTCGTTGCGCGGCTCGCGAGACGGGTGGATGGGGCTGCGGGCTGTCAGTCGGCGCCCGGTCCTCTCCCTCCGCCGGTATGAGCCGGTTCAGGTTCGACGGGTCGGATGGCGCTACCCATCCCTCTCAGCCCAAGCAGGCTCCCCGGGGAATGCGGCGATGTTAGTCGTTCCGGTGCGGAAGTCCAGCCATGACGGGGTGGAGGGAGCGCGGACGCGGGCTGGGGAGGGCATTGCGGCCCGGCGACGTCAGAAGGTGAAGGCCACGCCGAGCGCGCCGACGAGCTGGTTCGCTGCGCCGCGCTGCGCGACGATGGGCGAGCGGGCGATGCTGCCGAGTACGCGGCCGTAGCTGACCCCGCCGACCAGCGCGAACCCGCCGTTCATCAACTCGCCGTCCAGATCGACCACGCCCATCAGCGTCGCCCCGACATTCTTCCAGCCGCCGCCGGCCGTATAGGCCGGCAGGCCGGACGCCAGTGCGCCGGCGGACGTCACGTCGTAATAATAACGCGCATAGGCGTCGTCGACATGCTCGGCCGAAATGTTGAGCATGGCCGCCGTGCCCCGGCTGAGCGGCGTCAGATAGGTGACGGACGGGGCAATGACCGTGCCGCGATGCGCCCCGGCGATGTCCCAGCGCACGTCCATGCTGAACGACAAGCTGTCATAGGGATTGGTCAGCCGGTTGATGCTGAGCCCGGCGGTGCCACCCGCTTCGATCGCCGTGTCGCGCTTGCCGAGAGCGGCCACCGCGCGATCCTTGACGCGCCGCGTGCGCTCCATCCGGGCGCGGGCGACCGGGCCGAGGCTGATGCTGACCTTGCTGCCGAAATCGGGAATGACATCCAGCGCGAAGCCGGCGATGCGCGGATTGACCGCGATCGGACCGATCCGCCCCATGGCGCCGCCGAGCGGATAGAGCGTCCCTTCGTTCGCGCCCTCATAATCCGGGCCATAGGCCAGGCCTGCGCCGACGGTGATGTAATTCCCGTCGAATACAGATGGCTCCGACCCCTGCGCCTGAGCGGCGACGGGGGCAGCGAGAAGCAACGGCAGGGCGGGGATGAGGAGACGGGTCGAGGCTATCATGCAGAGGGTCAACGGTTGAAAACGGGGTTGGTTGCGCGGGTTGGGGAGGGGGCCAGACCTTGGACCATGGCACCTTGCCCCGCAATGACCGGCGGCTCGGCTGGACGCAAACCGCGCAGCGCCCGGCGCGGGCCGGGGTCGACGGAGCGGGAGGGCGTCGCAGGGAGCGGGTTGTCTCGCGGCGGCGGACCCCGGTTCGCGCCCCTTGGGGATGGCGCAGCATGCGCCGGGTCGATCTTCAGCCGCCGTGCCAACGCGCGGCGGGCTTACAATCGCACCGCATCGCGCTATGGCGCGGGGCATGACCGATCCAGTCCCGACCGCCGCCGGCCTGCGCGTGCCCGCCACGCCGGGCGACACGCGCTTCGCCTTCACCATCGCTTCGACGGATGGCAAGGCGCGGACCGGGGCTATCGCTATGCGGCGCGGCACCATCCGCACACCCGCTTTCATGCCGGTCGGCACCGCCGCCACGGTGAAGGCGATGCGCCCGGCGGAGGTGCGCGCGAGCGGCGCGGACATCATCCTGGGCAATACCTATCATCTGATGTTGCGCCCCGGCGCGGAGCGGGTGGCGACGCTGGGCGGGCTGCACGCCCTCTCCGGCTGGGAGCGGCCGATCCTCACCGACAGCGGCGGCTATCAGGTGATGAGCCTCTCCAAGCTCGCCAAGGTGAGCGAGGAAGGCGTGGCCTTCGCCAGCCATCTCGACGGATCGCGCCATATGCTCAGCCCCGAGCGCTCGATGGAGATCCAGCGGCTGCTTGGCAGCGACATCGTCATGGCGTTCGACGAACTGGTGCCGACCACGACAACGCGCGACGCGCAGGCACGCGCCATGGAGCGATCGATGCGCTGGGCGGCGCGCTCGCGGGCCGGGTTCGACGTGGGTGGGGCGCATGCCGAGGGGGCGGCGCTGTTCGGCATCCAGCAGGGGGCGCTCGACGTGGATCTGCGCCGGCAATCCGCGCAGGCGCTGGTGGAGATCGGCTTCGATGGCTACGCGGTCGGCGGTCTCGCGGTGGGCGAGGGGCAGGAGGCGATGTTCGCCTGCCTCGACCATTGCGTCGACCATCTGCCGGTGGACAAGCCGCGCTATCTGATGGGCGTCGGCAAGCCGGACGATATTGTCGGCGCCGTGGAACGCGGCATCGACATGTTCGACTGCGTGCTGCCGACCCGCTCGGGCCGCAACGGGCAGGCGTTTACATGGAGCGGCCCGCTGAACATACGTAACGCCCGCTTCGCCGAGGATACCGGCCCGCTCGATCCGCGCTGCGCCTGCCCGGTCTGCACCAGTGTCAGCCGCGCCTATCTGCACCATCTGGTGAAGGCGGGCGAAATGCTGGGCGCGATGCTGATGACGCAGCATAATCTGCATTTCTACCAGGCGCTGATGGCGGGGCTGCGGACCGCCATCGCGGAAGGCCGGCTGACGGCGTTCGCGGATACGTTCCGGCGAGACTATGCGAGCAAAGAGTTTTAGGGGGCGGCGGCTTAAGGTGTCTTGGTATCAGCCTTGGCCACCCAGTCTGGACCAAGCTTTGCAATGTCGGGTGAATAAGGCGCTAGCCCATCACGAATAATGGCCGCTACTTCGGCATAGTGAGTCGGTGAATTGCCTCGCCCGGATATTATCCGACCATCCTTCTTGCGTTCGAAAGCAATGGGCGTGCCGTCGGTCCACATCGAGCGATCACCGCTCCAACTTTCCACTTGCTGGTCAAATTGAATCAGCATCCTTTCGAGGGGCTGTTGCGCGACTGCGAAGTGCTTCGGTGCCTCAAACGTCCCACTGTGATCGGTGGATTCCTTAGCTAGATGAGCGATCACGAGTGTGGCGGTAGCACCTTCCGGAGTGCGACGAAGCGCTATGGCAAACCAATCCTGACTGAATGACGGCATGGCAACAAATCGCAAGCTATCGTTAGGGAGGGAGGCAAGGGAAGGAAGGGTGGAAAGAAGGGAAAGAGCGCTCTCGATCACTAGGTTCAGGACTCATTGATTGAGCCAGAAGATGACGGTTGCAGCGATGCAGATTGCGGACATGAAGGTGTGGGCGCATCGATCATAGCGGGTGTGGATACGGCGCCAGTCCTTGAGTTTTCCGAA